>Ga0315336_1000587_pt1 | contig 94242 bp, 86 predicted proteins | sample ASW5metaG_FD_204512 | JGI IMG/M metagenome (GOLD analysis project Ga0315336, IMG submission 204512) | Ammonia-oxidizing marine archaeal communities from Monterey Bay, California, United States - ASW #5 | ecosystem: Environmental > Aquatic > Marine > Intertidal zone | place: USA: California...
GCGCTTCAAGAAATTACGCCTAACCAGCTCCGAGCTCAGGTTTCAGCAATATATCTATTCCTGTCAAATATATGTGGGATCGCCTTAGGGCCACTCGTAATTGCATTTTTCACCGATATTGTATTTGAGGGTGATTTGTATGTGAATCTCTCAATGGCAACCGTATCCGGTATAACGTGTCCTTTGGGAGCGCTGTTATTTTGGTTATCATTAAAACCATACCGGGCTTGCTTTGAATCCGCCGCCAGAGGCTACAAGTAATCTTGAGAACCATGCGGGGGAAAATGTGAAATACTATTTGTGGCACGGTTAGCGCATACTTCATCAAAATCCAATACAGGAAACTAGTATGTGGAAACCAACAACAATCATGATGAATGGCAATCTCATGCCTTTTGCAGAGGCGAGCCTGCACCCCTTATCTCTCGCCGTAACATACGCTACGACGGTGTTTGAGGGCTTGCGCGCCTATCTTATCCCGCAAACAGAAAAATTTTCACTTTTCCGCCTCAATGATCATATAAGGAGATTGCAGATCGGTATGAAGCTGCTGCGCCTAGACGGCTCCTATGAAATCGACTTCATGCGAGACTGTTTAAATCGCCTACTTATCGCAAACAAACCTGACGCCGATGTTTATTTCCGTTTGCTAGTATATATAGAAGGCACTGGCCTTCTTGCATCAACGGGCCCAGTAGGCTTCACCGCTGCCGCGATGCCGCGCACTAAGGCTCCATTCGCCAAGACAGGCATGAATCTAGGCGTAAGTTCTTGGCAAAGACTATCTGACAATGCCAGCCCCCCACGCATCAAAAGTACTGCAAACTATTTTAATGCACGTCTAGCAGTACATCAGGCAAAAGCAGACGGATACGACGGGGCTCTTATGCTCACGCCAGATGGCAAGGTTGCAGAAGCTCCAATCGCCTGTTTTTTCATGGTACGAGATGGAAGACTGATAACACCCAACGTCTCAAGCAATATTCTCGAGAGCATCACACGGGATACCATCATTACTAGGTATCGAGAATTGACGGGTCATACCGCAGAAGAGCGTGTAATCGACCGCAGCGAGCTCTATTTTGCTGAAGAAGCGTTTCTATGTGGAACGGGGCAAGAAATTTTGCCCGTTACATCTATCGACCGGTTGCCGGTAGGTAATGAGGAAATTGGTCCCCTGACGAAACAAATTAGCGATGACTACTTTGGCATTGTGCGAGGCACAATTTCGGACCACCCAGAATGGCGAACAGTGATAGGCTGAGAATATGAACTTCCCAGACAAGCGATGTAACCGCTTTTGCATAGGATCAAGGCCAGTATTGATGCCGGAAGCATGATTACAGCTGCCAATCCGATTGCCCACTTAATCTCATCGGGATTGCCAACGACGTAATCAGAACACACGCCGATAACGGCCGGGCCAATGGCCAATCCAAGTGTATTACCCACAAACAGGTATAGCCCTTACATAAATTTATAAATCGAATTGGGAATTAAATGCAGCTTAGAAAGTTACTTGTTGCTAATCGCAGTGAGATTGCCATCCGGGTACTACGAGCGGCCAATGAACTTGGTTTGCGAACCGTTGCTATCTATTCCAAGGAAGATCAACTCGCACTTCATCGTTTCAAAGCTGACGAGAGTTATCTAGTCGGTGAAGGGCTTGGTCCCGTCGCGGCATACTTGGCAATCGATAACATCATCTGTATTGCCCAAGAAGCCGACGTGGATGCAATTCATCCTGGTTATGGTTTTCTCTCAGAAAATCCGGACTTCGCTGAGGCATGTGCTGCAGCCGGGATAGTTTTCATTGGACCAAGCCCTGAAACAATGAGAACGCTGGGCGATAAAGTATTGGCCCGCAAGCTTGCACAAAAGTCTGGAGTACCCGTGCTTCCGGCGACCGAGCCTTTGCCGGAAGGCGAGAGCGATATTCATGCCTTAGCGAAAGAGGTCGGGTTTCCAATGATGCTAAAGGCAAGCTGGGGTGGGGGTGGCCGCGGAATGCGTCTAATTGAAGACGATTCGCAACTCTTCTCTCAGGTTGCCGCGGGAAGAAGTGAAGCAGCATCTGCTTTTGGCAGAGACGAGGTCTATCTTGAAAAATTTCTGCCTCGTGCTCGCCATATTGAAGTTCAGATATTAGGCGATACACACGGTCAGGTGGTTCACCTGTACGAGCGCGACTGTTCGATCCAGCGACGAAATCAGAAAGTTGTAGAGCGAGCGCCAGCGCCCTACCTAGACGTAGAAACCCGGAACGCACTCTATGAGTCTGCTCTCCAACTGACCTTGGCGGCCAACTATGTTGGGGCGGGGACCGTTGAGTTCCTCGTGGATTCAGATACTGGAGAGTATTATTTCATTGAAGTGAATCCGCGCATCCAAGTGGAGCACACTGTGACCGAAGAGGTCACAGGCGTAGATTTGATTAAAGGGCAAATTCGCGTCGTGATGGGCGCAAAGATTGGTGATCCTGAATCTGGTGTGCCTTCTCAAGAAGATATTCAGCTATCAGGTCATGCACTGCAATGTCGGATAACATCAGAGAATCCCGAGAATAATTTCATTCCGGACTATGGACGCATCACGGCCTATCGCGGTGCAACAGGCTTTGGAATACGACTGGATGGCGGCACCGCCTATTCTGGTGCAGTCGTGACGCGCTACTACGACTCTTTGCTAGAAAAGGTCACGGCTTGGGCACCCAATGAGCAGGAAGTGTTGGACCGCATGACCCGGGCGTTAAGAGAATTTCGCATACGTGGCGTCGCAACAAATCTGGCTTTTCTGGAAAACCTAATCAACCATCCTGACTTCCGCGCGGGTCGCTATACGACACGCTTCATTGATCAGACACCAGACTTATTCAATATACCTGTAAAGCGTGATAGGGCGACGCGTCTATTGCGGTACATTGCGCATGTAACGGTAAACGGCAATGCTGAGGTAAAAGGCAGGCCGTTGCCACCTGCAGCACCAAATCCCATAGTCCCTGAATACCCTTCTGGGAAACCGCCGGTCGGCACGCGTGACAAGCTCCAGGCACTTGGATCAAAGAAATTTTCTGAGTGGATGAAAGCAGAGCGGCGCATTCTAATAACCGATACGACAATGCGTGATGCTCATCAGTCACTGATTGCAACACGCATGCGTACTACGGACATGAAAGCAGTGGCGCCTGCGTACGCTCATAATATGTCGCAATTGTTTTCGGTCGAGTGTTGGGGAGGTGCGACTTTTGATGTCGCGATGCGCTATTTAAAAGAATGTCCATGGGAGCGCTTGGCCGACTTACGTGCGGCGATGCCAAACATACTGACGCAGATGCTTTTGCGTGCCTCGAATGCCGTTGGATATACCAATTACCCCGACAATGTGGTGCGTTATTTCGTGAAACAAACGGCATTCGCCGGGATGGATGTGTTTCGGGTCTTTGATTCACTCAATTGGGTCGAAAATATGCGGGTCGCTATAGATGCGGTATGCGAAACCGATGCGCTGTGTGAGGCCGCTATCTGCTACACCGGTGATATTCTCGATCCTAACCGACAAAAGTACAGCCTGTCCTATTATATTGGTATGGCTAAGGAATTGGAGGCTGCAGGCGCCCATATTCTTGGCATCAAAGATATGGCTGGAGTGTTGAAGCCGGCGGCAGCCAGGCAGCTCGTCGCTGCTTTAAAAAATGCCACCAGTTTACCTATTCATTTGCACACACATGACACCAGTGGCATTGGAGCAGCCACAGTTCTGGCAGCTATCGAGGCCGGAGTCGATGCGGTGGATGGAGCAATAGATTCGTTATCAGGATTAACGTCTCAACCCAATCTGGGGTCCATTGTTGAAGCCCTTAAGCATACTGATAAAGACCCAGGGCTTGATCCAGAGGCCATTAGATCAATATCAAATTATTGGGAGATGGTGCGTCATCAATACCGTCCGTTTGAGAGCGATATTCGATCAGGTGCTTCAGAAGTATACCTTCATGAGATGCCAGGAGGACAGTACACCAATTTGAAAGAACAAGCCCGGGCGCTCGGTTTGGAAACCAGGTGGCATGAGGTTGCAAAAGCATACGCTGCCGTGAACATTTTGTTCGGTGATATCGTGAAGGTGACACCTTCTTCTAAGGTCGTCGGTGATCTGGCGTTGATGATGGTGTCCTCTGGTTTGTCGCCAGAGGACATTATTAATCCTGACAAAGACATATCTTTTCCAGACTCAGTGATTTCTCTTTTTCGAGGAGAAATCGGACAGCCACCAGGTGGCTTTCCAAAGCAACTACAAAAGAAGGTGCTCAAAGGCACAACGCCTTTGAGCGGTCGCCCAGGAGAGAATCTCCCATCTGCCAATCTTGAAGAAGAACGAAGTGCCGCCGAAGCAAAGGTCCATCGCAAGATAAGTGACGAAGAATTTGCGTCATACCTTATGTATCCTAAAGTCTTTTCTGCCTTTTCAGCAGCACGCCGTACTTTTGGTCCAACATCTTGCCTCCCTACATCAGTCTATTTTTACGGTATGACTGTTGGTGATGAAATCGCTGTGAATATTGAAAAGGGCAAGACGCTCAACATACGGTGCTTAGCTATTGGCGAGGCACAGGATGACGGCACAGTGGAGGTTTTTTTTGAACTAAATGGCCAACCACGCACCGTGCGTATACATGATGAGAGCAGGGTTTCCTTACAAAATCAGCGTCAGAAGGCAGACCCTGCAAATCCAGGACATGTCTCTGCGCCATTCCCGGGTATGATCTCCACAATAGCGGTAAAGAAAGGGCAGACAATTTCTGCCGGAGATACGCTGCTCACTCTAGAGGCTATGAAGATGGAATCTTCGATCTCTATTGATGTGTCTGGCACGGTAATCAAGCTAAATATCCAACCTGGCGATACTGTTGATGCCAAGGACCTGCTTGTTGAAGTAGAGCCTCAATTAAATTAGCGATGCCAATATCACTCATTCATCACACGCAATCAGCCCACAACCGTTTGAACTGTTTAAACAATGTGGGAGAGGGGAGAGACCTGTCTCTAATCCCGAGACTGGTTGGCTGGGGGACCTGGATTCGAACCAGGACTAACTGGGTCAGAGCCAGTCGTTCTACCGTTAAACTATCCCCCATCACAGTGTGTTCAGCCCCTTAATATCTAAAATATAAGTCGACCTGTCGTCAAATCTCTTTTTAATAAAAAATGCTCTACCGCCATCCGCTTGACAGAGGTATTAAATTCCATCTAGTCCGACTGTAAGCTCGGAATAGACTTGCCAGCAAGATATAGGAGCACATAGATGCCCGTTGTTTTTGGTGCCGTGATGGTCAATGCCATACCGGTTAGCCTTGTTATCCCGATGCTACCGTTTCTAGGTCAACGCTATGGAGCGTCAGCTTTTGAGGTCGCGTTACTCTTTACCCTGATGCCACTAGTTGGAATTATTGGAAATCCCCTATGGGGGCGCTTAAGTGATAAAATCGGTCGGCGGGGTGCCATGACATGCACATTAGCCGGAACAGCTATAGCTTTTGTTGCTCTCGCTTTCGCCAATAGCTTGTGGGCCCTGTATGGCGCCCGCGCCTTACAGGGTGCATTCCACGGCAGCAATGCAATCGCTCTAGCTCACATCGCTGACATAACTGGGAAAGCCGACCGGGCGAAAGGTATGGGCCGTGTTTTCGGAGCAATGGGTGTGGGGTTAGCGATAGGCCCTACTTTGGGGGGGTTCCTCATGGGTGACAACGCCGATATGTTTAGTCAGACACTACCCTGTCTTGCTGCCGCCACCCTATCGGTAGCAGCGTCTATCACAATATTTTTTCTCTTAAAAGAACCAAAAAAATCAGCGGAGGACAAACCAAAAACACCTCCTGATTATGAGCGATCACCAACTAGCTTCAAATCGATTCTAACCAATCCAGCATTGTGGATATTAGCACTAATGATTCTTATCAGCGGCGCCAAAATGAATACTGAACAGTTGGCATATCCATTCTGGGCCATATCGGTTGGCTGGACACCTCGATTTGTTAGTTGGGGATTTGCGGTACTATGTCTTGGTCTATTAGTGACTAGTTTATTCTTGATAGGACCGATCACAAAGCGCTTTGACACGGAGCGGATACTACTTTGGGCCTGCATTGTTGATTTAGCAGCTTTAGTTGGGTTTCTATCCACGTCTCATATGGCAATAGCCTTTCTCTGGCTGATTATTCTCTCTATTTCGAGTCCCTTATGGGGTACAGTTCTTATAAGCGTTTTATCGCGGCACGCACCTGACGGCCTACAGGGTACCATTCAAGGGGCTGCTACCAGCATACAATTAACCGGCCGCATCATAGGTACTCTTCTAGCCGGCCTAGCAATGGAGCAGTACGGTTTTTTCGGTGCATATGTGCTAATGACGCTGTTAGTCATGCTTGTTGTAATCCAGGCTAGACTTTTTGTTCTCAAGACTCGACGTGCCGCATGAGTCCTATTAGATCTTGAAATTCTCTAGTTTGTTGCAAGACCGAGGGAGGAATTAGTGTCTTTGCGCCGGACATTCATAGACGGGCCTCACGGCCAAATGCACGTACGGATAGCGGACCCGGGTAAGCATACGGCAAGGCCACCTCTTTATTGTATTCATCAAAGCCCATCTTCGAGCGTCGTGTATATTCCAATACTTAAGTCCATGGGAACGGATCGTAGATCCGCGGCAGGTGACACACCGGGTTTTGGGGAGTCTGACCCACCATCATATCAACCTGAAATCACCGATTATGCCAATGCCCACGGCGCGGCGTTAGATGCTGTCGGCTTCAATGGGCCAGTTGACGTGATGGGGTTTTTTACTGGCTCAAGAATTGCGATTGCCTTAGCCTTACAGCGCCCCCACCAAGTCCGGCGGCTGATACTTCTTGGCATACCCATATACAGCTCAGAAGAGCTTGGTTCCGAAAAAGTTGCCTACTCCCAGGATCTATACACCTGGGATGGTGCTCATCTAAAGAAATGGTGGAAACATCTGCAGCGGAGCGCACCGAAAGGCTATCCAATAAACCTATTCGTGCAACACTTTGCCGAGATTCAGCGCGGTGGCCCCGATTCATGGTGGGGGCACCGAGCTGCCTTCAACTATGATGCGGCCAAGCACCTTCCTAAGCTGGACATACCAGTTCTAGTGTTGTGCACCGATGACCCTCAAGGACAGAAATCTCATCGCGCTAAGGAATTTGTTAATAGAGCAAAATTCATTGATCTACCCTATGCCGGTCAGGGACTAATGGATCTCCATACAGACGACATGGTGGCCCATCTGCGCAAATTTCTAGATAAGCCCGCGGATGCTTAAAGAAAACCCGCTTCTTTTGGGGATTGTCGTCGCAGTATGTTTTGTCACATCTCTGCGGGCAGAGACTGAACTTAAGGTTGTTGTTCCGGACATGCCTGTCTACCGGGGTAACCCCTTCACAGGACTTAACTCCCCAACAATCTATACCTGGTCAGCATTGTTCGACACCCTCACCAGGGTAGACCAAGATGGAGTTGTACAACCCTCTCTCGCTATTAAATGGCAAAACCTAGAGCCTAATGTCTGGCGATTTTACCTTCGTCCCGATATCAAATTTCACAACGGCGAGTCCTTTGATGCGCATGCTGTTACAACGGCTGCTATATGGTTAAAAGGTGAACAGGGCCGGATCACAACAACCGGCAAAGATATCGACGCCATCGTTAGGATTGTACGTGTAATCGACCCGCTAATAGTAGACTTCTTAACAAACGAACCCGATGCCATATTTCCGGCCAACATCAGCGAAATGCATATACCAGCGCCTCGGGCATGGTCTGAACTAGGACCTACAAAATTTTCTCAAGCACCGTCGGGCACTGGTCCTTTTCAATTAGTACGCTGGACAGAAAATGGTGCTTACATGGAAGTGGATCACAACTCATGGAGACGTTCTCGTCAGATACAAAAACTCAGAATTTTTGAAGCCCCCGACCGTATTAGTCGAGTGCAGGCGCTGCTAGCCGGGCAAGCCGATATTGCGATAGGTTTATCCTATGACAACATTGACACTGTAGAAAACGCGGGCCATCGCGTGATGATTAAACCCGCCCCTTTGGTTTCGGGTCTTCAGATAGTTAGTGTTCGGCCAGACAGACCTTTCGCGGACCGCCGAGTAAGACTTGCCGCCAACCTTGCGGTGAATCGGGAGGCAATTGCCTCCACACTCCTCAGAAATATGGCCCAGCCAGCCAACCAGCCCGCAGCTCAACATGCGAACGGTTACAACCCCCACATACCACAGTATCCTTATGACCCGGACCGTGCCCGTCAACTCTTGGCAGAGGCCGGATATCCAAATGGCTTTGATGGCCGAATGGAAGTAGTAATTGAAGCAACAATCCCTGCTTCTCTTGAAACACAGTTACAGGTTGCGGCAGATCTGTCCCAAGTTGGAATTCGCCTCGATGTTATTCCTATTCAGTTTGCAACCTGGTTGCGGAAATGGTACGGCAGCCCCAACTCCACCTCCGTTGATTTTCCCGATATGTTTTCCCTAAATATAATTCTCGCGCCCCAGTTGGACGTCGGTCGTATTTTTCGTACCCATTCTTGCGAGAAGACAATAAACGGGTATCCCGGGTTCCATTGTGATCCCTCTGCCATGCCTTTGATAAGACAATCACGCCAGGAATTTAACTCAGATCGGAGGAGAGACCTATTGTATGAAATTATGGAAAAGTACCACCAAAATCCTTCAGCCATTTATTTATTCACACTAATGGACGTAACTGGTCTTAGACAAAACATAAGAAATCTAAAAAATGTCAACAGGCATTATGCTTACGAAGAAGTAATCATTGACTGACAAAATATCTGATAATCAATATTTATTTCCAGGCATCGAAAGACTTGCCGCTTCGATGCTTGAACCGATACAGTGTTGCTAGCAAGAAAGATCACCGTGTGGGGTCCAGTATGTGTGGGCAAGAGAAATGAGGTCATTCATTGAAGGTATATAGTGATATTAGAGGCCAGGATGACCATAAAACACAGTCGACAACTAGATCGTCAGGGCAACGTATAAAAGATAATGATTACGAGGACCCAGCTGTTTTCTCGGCCCTTGACCTGGGTACTAACAATTGCAGGATGCTCGTCGCTAAACCTGAAAAAAATTCCTTTAAAGTTGTTGATTCTTTCTCCCGCATTACTCGCCTCGGCGAGGGCCTCAGTTCAAGTGGTTACCTTTCGCCCGGCGCCATGGACCGGACCGTGGAAGCGCTTAAGAGATGTGCATTGAAAATGAAACAAAGAAAGGTCACAGCATATCGCAACGTTGCAACCGAAGCGTGTCGCCGTGCCGAGAACTGCCACGAATTTCTCGGACGTGTCATCGAAGACACCGGTATCGAATTAGAAATTATTTCAGCCCACGAGGAGGCAGAGCTTGCCCTAAAGGGATGTGAGTCACTGCTAGATAAGAATATTCCGCACGCACTTATTTTTGATATCGGTGGAGGTAGTACAGAAGTTCTGTATGCAAAAATTGATAAACAGGTTGGAATGGTCGTGGTGGGTTCTGTGTCACTGCCGCTCGGTGTTATAACTGTTACGGAAGACTGCGGCGGCGGTGATTTGTGTGAGCGCACATATTCAGAAGTAACCGAGCACGTTGAGCGTCTACTGCAGCCCTTTGAGGATGCATGTGGTATCAGCACAGAAGTATCGAGTGGAAATGCACAGATGATTGGTACGTCGGGAACAGTAACAACGCTGGGGGGATTGTATTTGGGCCTTTCTCGTTATGACCGCAATACCGTGGATGGGTTGTCACTCGATTTCGAATCACTGCGTACAATGAGCCTGAGGTTATGTCGCATGAGCCTACACGAAAGAGCCGCAGAGCCGTGTATAGGTTGGCAGCGCGCTGATCTTATGCTTGCAGGCTGTGCAATACTTGAGGCCATCTGTCGTCTTTGGGCCGTCGGCAAGTTGCGGGTGGCTGATCGTAGTCTTCGCGAAGGGATGTTACTGGAAATGATGCAGGCTGTCAGAGACAAAGAAACTGGGGTGCGGTTTGTGTGACGAGACATATAGAACAATCGGGAAAACCCAAGAAACATTCATCTTCTGACGCATCGGGTCGGGGGTTAAAGACACGCGTTAAGACTGCGAGAGGACGCAAGACTTCATCCACACGCTGGCTCAAACGTCAGCTAAACGATCCATATGTTCGACAAGCAAAGTCTGACGGCTATAGATCGCGGGCAGCCTACAAGCTGATTCAAATTGATGATCGTTATCGAATATTAAAACCTGGCCGGAAAGTCTTGGATCTCGGGGCCGCTCCAGGTGGTTGGTCTCAGGTTGCGGTAGAAAGGGTTGGGACAACCGGACGGGTTATAGCTGTTGATTTAAATGCTTGGGACTCGATTCCCGGCGTTAGTTGTTTGACTTTAGATTTTCTCGAGCCGGACGCACACGAACAGATTCGAAGTGATATTGGTGGGCTCGCAGATGTGATTCTTAGCGATATGGCCGCGCCGGCAACTGGTCATGCTAAGACAGATCATCTTCGAATAGTAGCCCTAGCAGAGGCCGCTTGGGATTTTGCAGCCTCAACTTTAACACCTGATGGAGCGTTTCTTTGCAAGGTTTTTCAAGGAGGCACGGAAGCGGGCCTACTTGCACAGCTAAAGTCTTCCTTTTGCAAAGTATCCCACATCAAGCCAGAGGCATCCCGCAAAGACTCGGCAGAGATATATGTCTTGGCGTCAGGTTACCGTGATTCTAGCTAAATAAACTTTCTAAACAATATTTGTCCTCCCACCTTGTTCCTCTGCATGATCTGTGTCATAACCCGCCAACTTTTTTGGAGGTGTCATGGCCATCGCCGAGGCTCTGACGTTTGATGATGTTCTTTTGGTTCCCGGCGCCTCAAGTGTGCTCCCAGCTCAGGCCAATACTGCCACCCGCTTGACCAAAGAAATTGAGCTGCGTATCCCGCTAATTTCGTCAGCGATGGACACAGTTACTGAGAACAACCTGGCTATTGCCATGGCTCAAAACGGTGGTCTTGGAGTTATTCATAAAAACCTGACGGTCGATAAACAAGCGGGAGAGGTCCAGGCGGTAAAGAAGTTTGAATCTGGAATGGTAGTTAACCCTGTCACCATATACCCAGACCAAAACCTTAACGATGCTCTCCGCCTGATGCAGCAGCACAGAATTTCAGGGATTCCAGTAGTCGAGGAAAAAAACGGTAAACTCGCGGGCATCATCACCAATCGCGACGTTCGATTTGCATCAGACCCGGACCAACCTGTCAGCCAGCTTATGACTGATAGCGGCCTGGTGACAGTACCGGAATCAGTTAACAGGGAGGATGCAAAGAAACTTCTTCACCAACATCGCATTGAAAAACTCCTGGTTGTGGACGAAGAGTATCGTTGCATAGGACTTATAACCGTCAAGGATATCGAAAAGGCCCAAGCTCACCCCGACGCCTGCAAAGACGCACAGGGCCGCCTTAGAGTCGCAGCAGCAACGGGCGTCGGCGTCGATGGTGTCGCACGAGCTGAGGCTTTGTTGGATGCTGGAGTTGATCTAATCGTTGTTGATACGGCCCACGGCCATTCCTCCGGAGTCATCGAAGCGGTTAATAGCATAAAGAGACTCTCTAATTACACTCAGGTGGTTGCTGGAAATGTGGCGACCCCTCAAGGAGCCAAGGCACTTATCGACGCGGGTGCTGATGCTGTAAAGGTTGGCATAGGTCCCGGTTCTATATGTACCACACGTATTGTCGCCGGGGTTGGTGTGCCTCAGCTATCAGCTATCATGGAAGTCGCAGAGGAAGCCCATCGATCTAGCGTTCCTGTTATTGCTGACGGTGGGATTAGACAATCCGGTGATATTGCCAAAGCCATTGCTGCTGGAGCTGACTGTATAATGATCGGATCTCTCCTTGCTGGTACAGAAGAAAGCCCGGGCGAAGTTATTCTATATCAGGGGCGGACTTATAAGGGATACAGGGGAATGGGCTCCCTTGGTGCCATGGCGCGAGGGTCGGCCGACCGCTACTTTCAAGAAGATGTTGCAAACAAAATGGAATTAGTACCTGAAGGTGTAGAGGGGAGGGTTCCCTATAGAGGCCCCGTTGAACCGGTTTTACACCAGCTTATAGGTGGCCTAAGAGCTGCTATGGGCTACACGGGTAACGCTACCATTTCAGAACTGCAGAAAAACTCCAAGTTCCGACGGGTAACCGCGTCTGGGTTTAGGGAAAGCCATGTTCATGACGTTGCAGTTACACGTGAACCGCCGAATTACCGTGTGGATGTCGACTGACACCGTCGGTAGGGACTCACTCAAATCATGAAACCGCAGGCGCGCATACAGGCGTCCATTGATTTGATTGATGCGATTAGAAACTCGAACATCCCCGCCGACCTTGCAACCACCAAGTTTTTGCGCAACCGTCGTTATATGGGAAGCCACGACCGGCGTCAGATAGCCGATCGAACTTGGCAAATAATTCGATACTGGGCCCGTCTATCTTGGTGTATCCAAACCACTGATGGAGCGGAACCAAACTCCCGCAACCTCGTGCTAGCTAACCTTACTATCCTAGAAGGCCTTGAAGTCATGGAGCTTCAGGCGCTTTTCAACGGCGAGCAATATGCGCCCCATCACCTAACTTCTAGGGAAATTGAGCTCGTTGAAAGGATGACAAAGCTTGACTTGAGAAGATCAGGCCAGCCAGCACATGTAGATGCTGAGTGTCCAGCGTGGATATGGCCATATTTTAAGAGGTCCTTTGGCCAAATTGCACAAGAAGAAGTTTCCGCGCTATCAGTCGCAGCGCCTGTTCACCTGCGCGTTAACACTTTAAAAGGCAATCGTGCAACCGCCCGAAGTCTGCTCGCAAAAGATGGCATGATTGCTACCAACACTTCCCTGGCACCTTTTGGTCTACGTCTAGAAACGCGCACACCGCTTGGCCGCACCGAGGCCTTTTCAGCCGGTCTAGTGGAAGTTCAAGACGAAGGATCACAAATTGCAGCGCTCCTCACCGACGTGCAGCGGAATCACGTTGTTTGTGACTTATGCGCGGGCGGTGGTGGCAAAACGCTTGCTCTTGCAGCATCTATGGGAAATCGAGGCCGCATCATCGCGTGCGACTCATCTAAAGAACGACTTTCGCGTGCGCGCAAGAGACTTAAACGGGCCGGTGTTTTCAATACAACTACTCGAATTCTTGAGCCCAACAGTGGCAATTGGCTAAGACGCAGGGCCAGAAGCTTCGATCGTGTATTAATTGATGCTCCTTGTAGCAGTACTGGGACCTGGCGTCGCAACCCCTACGAGAGATGGCGACTTCGCCAGTCCGATATGCTCGAACACATAAATAAACAGAATAAGCTCGTTGCAAAAGCCGCTCCACTTGTTAAACCTGGGGGCCGGATCGTCTACGTTACCTGTTCTTTGCTCCGAGAAGAAAATGAAGATAGAATCGAGGCCTTTATAAGGCAGTACAAAAATTTCAGCATTCTGCCAGTCAAAAAAATATGGCATTCTGTTTTTGGAACGCACTGCCCAAGCCGGGATAGTTTTCTGCGTTTATCACCAAGACTTCATGGAACGGACGGATTTTTTGTAGCCATATTAGAGCGCGGAAATGACTGACAAATGTTGTCGCCTTGAACACTGTGTTGTTTGCTGTAAAACAGATTTTATCGTACGGCCGTTACACTTGAGTTGTGATTTATATGACTGAACGTATTCTTATAATTGATTTCGGGTCTCAGGTAACTCAACTGATAGCGCGCCGCGTCAGGGAAAGCGGCGTTTATTGTGAAATTCACCCATTTAATAAAGTCACGAAAGAGTTGATCGGAATATATAAACCGAAAGGAATAATTCTCTCAGGAGGTCCCGCGTCTGTGGTTAGGACCGGCACCCCGCGGTTGCCCCCAGATTTATTTCATATTGGTGTTCCAGTATTAGGCATTTGTTACGGCCAACAGGTAATGGTAGCCCAATTGGGCGGTCGGGTGGAGGATGCCGACCATCGTGAATTTGGCCGAGCTTTTGTGCAAATTACCAAACCTTGCCAACTCTTCGAGGGCCTGTGGACCGTGGGCGATGAAGAACAGGTATGGATGAGCCACGGTGATCGCGTCATCAAGATTCCCCCCGGATTCAAGGCTGTAGCAAAAACTGAGGGTGCACCCTATGCAGCCATTGCCGACGATACCCGGCGGTTTTACGGGGTGCAGTTTCATCCAGAGGTGGTCCATACACCTCGCGGTATGGAACTGTTGCAAAACTTTACACACCGCATATGTGCCATCGCAGGTGACTGGTCCATGGCATCCTTCAAAACCCAAGCTATCAACGCCATACGAAATCAAGTGGAAACTGGAAAGGTAATCTGCGGCCTTTCAGGAGGAGTAGATTCGTCTGTGGTTGCCGCCCTAGTGCATGAAGCAGTCGGTGAGCAGCTTAGCTGCGTCTTAGTCGACCATGGTTTAATGCGGCTTGGCGAGGTTGAACAGGTTATATCGGTATTTCGGGATCGCTTTAAAATCGATCTCGTGCATAGGGATGCATCTGAGCTGTTTCTCAAGAAACTTTCTGGCCAAACTGATCCCGAGAGGAAGCGCAAGATAATTGGTGCAACATTCATTGAAGTCTTTGAGCAAGAGGCTAAGAAAATGGGTGGTGCGGACTTTCTCGCTCAGGGGACCCTTTATCCGGACGTTATTGAATCTATATCATTTCACGGCGGTCCAAGTGTCACCATAAAATCCCATCACAATGTTGGTGGCTTACCCAAACGGATGAATATGGCGTTGGTCGAACCTTTAAGAGAACTGTTTAAGGACGAAGTTCGAGTTCTTGGCCGTGAGCTAGGTTTGCCTGATAAAATGGTTGGTCGCCACCCATTTCCAGGCCCTGGGTTAGCCATACGTATCCCCGGCCAAGATATTACGCGGGAAAAGTTGGATATACTGCGCAAAGCAGACGCCATATACTTGGAAGAAATCTGCAATGCAGGTCTATACAATTCAATATGGCAGGCATTCGCTGTACTTCTGCCGGTGCGTACTGTCGGAGTAATGGGTGACGCGCGATCCTATGACTACGCTATAGCCCTTAGAGCGGTCACATCAACCGATGGCATGACCGCAGACTACTATCAATTCGAGCCGGATTTCCTCGGCCGAGTAGCAAACCGCATGATCAACGAGGTACGCGGAATTAATCGTGTCACCTATGATGTTACCTCGAAACCACCGGGCACTATTGAGTGGGAGTAGTTTTTTCTCCAAAAACCCTTATAGAATAAGGATTCTTCAACTACACACTCGTTACACACTTTTTTTGTAACCTATTGATCCAATTCAACTTCACATATCTCTAAAGGTTTATCTGCTTCAAAAGCTACAGCAGCTTGTGTTTTCATTAATCTCAACTCCTAGTGATTTTTAAAATTTTTTATTTCTTATCTATTTTTTAAACTTAGCTGCTTCTTCTGAACCGCCCGTTGCTGTTCCTTTAGTGTAAGAATGAGCACCCATACCCGCAAGGTCTCCTCCTTGAACAATTAAATATTCATTTCTGATTTCTTCTCCATCAAATAAGCACTCCAATATTTCTCGAACTCCATCAGCATATCTTGTCTGTGCTGATAAAGAAGTTCCTGATGTGTGTGGTGTCATTCCGTGATGTGGCATTGTTCTCCAAACATGGTCATTAGGTGCCGGTTGTGGGAACCAAACATCACCTGCATATCCACTTAACTGTCCTGACTTTAATGCCTGTGCAATAGCGTCCTTATCACAAATTTTTCCTCTGGCAGTATTAATAATATATGCTCCAGGTTTACATTTACTAATTAACTCGTCATTAAATAAGTGTTCTGTTTCAGGATGAAGGGGGCAACTTATATTAATAACATCACAAACTGCCACTAAAGATTCAGCTGAATTATGATATGTTAAATTCAGTTCTCGTTCTTGATCTAGATCTAATCTATGTTTGTCAAAATAATGTAAATGCACATCGAACGGATGCATTTTTCTTAGCACATCATAACCAATACGACCGGAAGCAATTGTGCCTACATGCATACCTTCTACATCATAAGACCTCTTAACAGCGTCAGCGATATGCCAGCCACCTTCATTCACTATCCTATGTTGATTATGATAATCTCTAACTAAAGATAAAATCATCATAACAATATGTTCTGCAACTGACCTTGAATTACAATAGGTCACCTCAACGACATCAACTTTATGGTCCATTGCGGCCTGTAAATCTACATGGTCAGAACCGATACCAGCTGTAATTGCCATTTTTAAATTTGGCGCACTTTCTATTCTTTTTCTTGTTAGATAATACGGCCAAAAAGGTTGTGAGATTACAACATCCGCGTCAACTAATTCCTTATCTGCTATGCAACCTTCAGTGTCTTTATCAGATGTAACCACTAGAGTATGCCCGCTATCTTCTAAAAACTTTCGTAAACCCAACTCACCAGATACGCAACCTAGCAATTCACCTGGTATGAAATCTCTTCCTTTAGGAGTTGGTAACGTCATACCATCAGGATATTTTTCTAGTTTAGGAAGTTCCTTTACTGGATAACTTGAAGGCATTCCGTCTTTTGGGTCATCATATAAGACACAAAGTATTTTCATTTATTTTCTCCTATTTAATTTTAATCACGATCTAAAGAGGCAGTCGAAACCCTAGACTTCATGACCGCGAAGGCAGCCACCTTACCTCATAGTTTTTTAGAAAAAGTATCCAATAGGATTATGAATGAAATACTTGAAGTATCTAGAGTAACTTATGATATTTCAAGCAAACCACCTTCTACTATTGAGTGGGAGTAACGAATCCCTCTGAAACCCTTATTCTATAAGGGTTTACCAACAACACACTCACGACACACTTTCTCCTAGATGCTTGTTCTTTATAGCATCTGGCATTAGCGTAAACACACAGCACAACACACTAGCGATAGTCCCTGTAAACACATTTAGCACTGAGGACCTCTCAGGACACTTTGTGCTCTTTCATTGCACACCCGTAGGCAAGCCCCCCTACTCCAGAAGACATCCTAAACTGGCTTGATACCAACAATATAATCCTGGCTAGTGTCATACTCGATGTGAGATGTACCACCGGAGTAGTTTGGCCCCTTGGTAGAGCCCACATCAAAGCCAACAGATCTGAAGGCATTGGTGAAGTCGTATTCGGAATACGGGATGTAATGGACTTCTGTATTCCACTGGTCGGTCCACCAGGTCCGCCAACGGTTGTAGGCCGTTTTACGTGGCTGACGCACCAGGAAGGCGCCATCAAGTGCCAAGAACCTGCCACCTGGCCTCAGAACGCGATGAGCTTCGCGAATAATCTCGTTGGCGGCAGCGATGGTAACTTCATGAAAAAGGATTTGGGCATTAACAATATCAAAGTGATTGTCAGGGAATTTAGTATCTTCGGCTAAACGCTGAGCAAAATTGACGTCAATCCCGAGGTCTGCTGACCGCATGTGAGCATAGCGCACCATGGGTCCACCGACGTCGATGCCCCACACCTCAGCGTCAGGGAACCTTTCTTTAAGCCCGATTGCGCTCTGCCCGACGCTGCAACCAAGGTCGAGGCATCGCATTACCTTTTTATCTTCGGGAACTGGGGCAGCAGCAGCAATAGCGGCATGCCGCGCATCCTGATCGTTACTGTGAACATAAAGATTATTCGTGCCGTAGTGATACATGTGACCGGCAAAAGGATCGCCTACATAGCCGCCTGGCTGATTGTGAATTTCATATGCTGTATAGGGCGGAATCTCCATATCTGGGTTCAGCTCGAGCATGCCCGGCCCAGATTTGTCAGCGCTTTCCATTTCGGACAGATAGCGGTCTGCATCACTATGAAATGCGTTCTGTAGGTCCCTCCACATCGCCAGCTGGTTGGTAATCCATGCCTGAGTCTGATTCATAAGAATAGGATCAGATTCGAGCATGGCAATTGCATCTTCCATCGAGACTTCATCTCTAGGGTTAAGGCCAGCCTCCCGGAAGATAGCCACCGCACGCCGCGTGGCAGCACGCTGGAAGTCCGTGTTGATAAAATCACGCAAGGAGGTCCGAAAATCTTCTAAACTTTCAAGGTCTCGTGTCGGTAGCCGTTCGAGCCTAGCAATCTGGCCTCGCAGTTGGATATCTCCGGCAAACTTTGCGTGGGCCTTTATGTTAGACAGGAATATTGAACCAGCCGCTGCGGTCACGCCGAGCAGCTTACGACGAGCTAGTGTGGGCATAACCAGCCTCTCTTTTTACAAACAGTAAGAACGTTATTAAATCTATTCTCTGTGTTGAAACGCTGTGTGCGGCCTTGATCAAGAGTTATATTACTCCGGAACACACGACTTCATCAACTGTGTTTCCCTTTCGGCGTATGGGAACGAAAAGAAGCGGTTTGTACAAGTTATAAAAGAAGAGTGTAATAGAGGTATTATCGGGCCTATCTTAGGTTCGAACCTTAGAATTGAGAAACTCTTAAGCGTTACGGTATGAGCAAACCAATTACAGAACAAAAGCAGAAAGACACGGAGTTACATCAGGCGCAACTCGAAATTCGTCACCTGCACGACACGATCGGCTCGTTACGCGAAGAACTAGAAAACCACCAATTTGCGGCTACTCGGGATGTTCAGGCAGCTTTGGCCGAAAATGCGGACGATTTAAAGCAGCTGCGGGAAACTACTTCAGTACTGCGCAACCGACTTGAGGACCAACGGTTCGAGAAAGACGTGGCCGTGCAACAGGCTGTTCAGCGTTCCGCAGATGAAATCCAGCAACTCAAGAACACAGCCTCAAGCCTCCGGGATGAATTGGAGAACCTCAGGTTCGAGAAAGATGCAGCCGTCCAACAGGCTGTTCAGCATTCCGCAGACGAAATCGAGCAATTAAAAGATACGGCTTCGGAACTAAGAAATGAGATGGAGACTATTAAATTCGAATATGAAGCAAGATTGCAAAAACAGGACATAGCAAAAGTTGATGAACACCATCATTTGCAAGAGACTATAACAAAATTAAGAGACGAGCTGGAGCGTAAGCATGGCTGAGAAAACAAATGTAATTAAGAAATCAGGAAATACCGAGGGCTCGGCTGCCAACCTAAGTGCAGCGAGTGCGGCTGAATTAACGACGCGACTAGAGCGCACTCAAACAAAATTGCATCAAACAGAGATGCTACTCTCTGTCACTCAGAGAATTGCAGGCCTAAATAACTTGAGTGAAATTTTGTGGACACTAATTGAAATGACTACTCAAGAATTAGGTGCTGATAGAGGCAGCCTTTTTCTCAATGACCCGCTAACGGGCGAACTTTACTCGCGAGTCGCACAGGGTGAACTTACGCGAGAGATCCGAATTCTTAATTCAACTGGTATTGCCGGCTCGATTTTCCAGTCTGGCGTCGGAGAAATTGTTCATAACGCTTACGAGGATGAGAGGTTCAACACAAGAATTGATGAACAAACCGGCTTTACAACAAAAAATATTATATGCGCCCCCGTCAAGACAGTTAGGAATGACGTCATCGGCGTTATTCAAATATTGAACAAAAAGAGAGGTCGTTTCACCAAAGACGATTTAGAAATAGTTGAAGCAATTACTGCGCAGGCTGCCGTATCACTCCAAAACGCCCAAGGTATGGAGAAGATGGTCAAATCTCGCGAAAAAGAAATGCAATTCTTAGATATTGTATCTGATGTAACTGCCGAAATTGAGCTTGGCTCGTTGCTACAGCGGGTGATGGTTGAATCTACTCGCATGCTTAATGCAGACCGCGCAACTCTTTTCTTAAATGATCCAAAAACGAACGAACTATTCTCACGGGTAGCTATGGGGGACGGTATTGGTGAAATTCGCCTGCCAAACAACGTTGGTATAGCAGGCGCAGTTTTCCAATCTCAAGATACTATAAACATTCCGTATGCATATGCTGACCTACGGTTCAATCCAAGCTTTGACAAGCAAACGGGTTACTTCACGCGCTCAATTCTATGCGTTCCAATCATAAACAAGGACGCAGAATGTATTGGATGCACCCAAGCTCTTAATAAAAAGGGCGGCGGATTTACAGATGAGGACGAGTCCCGACTTAAGGCCTTTACCCAGCAGGTTGCCATCGCTCTCGAAAATGCAAAACTCTTTGAAGACGTCGCTAAAGAGCGTGCATACAACCACAGTATGCTAATGAGCATGTCTAATGCGGTGATTACAATTGATGACGAAGGTAAAATAATTACCTGCAACAAGGCTGGTTTGAAAATTCTAAGAATACGTTCAACCGACATCGTCGGAAAAACATCTGAAGAATTTTTTGCAAACGGACGTTCGTGGATTTTAGAAAAAATCAAAAATTGCGAAGAAACAAAAGAAAGTGAATTATTAATGGATGCCGAGTTCGAGGTCGGCAGTGAAGCAGATGACAACGTCGAAACTGTTTCAGCCAATCTTAGCTTTCTCCCGCTCGAGAACGAAGATCCCGATGGCAGAATGGATCAGGCTCAGGGGCACCTGGGAACACTTATTATGATCGAAGACATTACAGACGAAAAACGTATGAAATCAACGATGTCCCGTTACATAGATCCCGGTATTGCAGACAAACTAATGAGTGAAGGGACCGATATAATGGGTGGCCAAGAGACTGAGGCCACACTGCTATTTTCAGATGTTCGTAGTTTTACGACAATTACAGAAACTCTAGGTGCCCAGGGGACGGTATCTCTTTTAAACGAATATTTCGACATAATGGTTGAGGCTATCAGCGAACAAGGTGGGATGGTGGATAAGTTTATCGGGGATGCAATCATGGCGGGGTTTGGCATTCCAATAGCGCATGACGATGACGAAGACCGAGGTGTTCGCGCCGGTATAAATATGATCAAAAGATTATGGGAGTGGAATGAGCTGAGAGAAAAAGAGGGCAAAATGCCGATTGATATGGGGCTCGGTCTTAACACAGACAAAGTTGTCTCAGGGAATATTGGTTCATCAAAGAGAATGGATTATACTATGATCGGAGATGGCGTGAATTTGGCGGCACGGCTTGAAAGTGCGTGCAAATCCTATTCCGCTCGAATATTGATAAGCGACTTCACCTACAAAAAGCTCAAAGGCACCTACCAAATAAGATACATTGACGATGTTGTGGTTAAAGGTAAAACTGAGCCGACGGGCGTCCGAGAAGTATTAGACTATCACACATCGAAAACTTTTCCCAATTTGATGGATACTGTGAATCACTTCAATGAGGGCCGTATCTCTTTCAAGGCGGGCAGCTGGGAAAAGGGCATTAGATCTTTTAAAGAATGCCTCAAAGCTAATCCCGCAGACAAATTATCGAACACTTACATCGAGCGCTGTGAAGTCATGAAAAAGAAAAACCCTAAAGACTGGGATGGGGTTTGGGTCATGACGTCTAAGTAACTGCGGCAAATCTAGCTATTACCGTATCGCCGTATTTACATTTAAAGATTCAGAAATTACAAAAACTCTCACTAATATTATTGGGAATACTGTGTCGACATGAAAGATATTCGAAAGGAGGCGATTGAGTGGGAGTAGGAGGTTAGCACTTGCTCAATCAAGTTTGCTTAAAAGTATTTCTATTCCGAACAAGAAAACGGGCGGGTAACATCTTACCCGCCCGATCTCAAAGTTTTGAATACAGTGCTATAAGTTCTTACGCACTTTAGTCTGTATGATTAGTTCTTGTTAATCAGATGCAACAGTAGACCGGCTGCGATTAAGCCGATTAGGCCGCCGTCACCAAGTTGAGAAATAATAGCGATGATATTCGCTACTATGTCACCACCGACGAACGGAACTACTTCGCCAAAAATAACTTGCAGAACTACAGCAAGCCCAATTAGGGCCAGACCCAAATCCAGAACCTGACTTATAAACGCTTTTGCTTGATTTAACATGTACGGGTACCCTCCAAATGCTAATGTCAACATGGGTATCCAAGCAGAAGAAACGATTCATTGCAATAGCAGTTCCACACCGGAAAGAATCGGTATAGTATTTGACTACCAACTTTTCCTAACACATTGATAATAAATGAGAATATAGATTTTTTTCGTCTGTAGAACACCATAATATAGCTAGCCGCTTGGAATAAAAATCAGTCAACTTATTGATTATAAAGGAAATAAAAATAACTAATTTTTTTAGCACCCGTATTAAGTAAAAAAAAAACCTCGCAGGCCGGTCAACACACCTAAGACATTAATTTAATTGGGAAATTTATGCTAAATTCGAGAAAACGGGGCTATGGCAAGGCTGATTCTATACCGTATGGGTAATTTTCAACCTATCCAAGAATCGCACAAAACCTGCGTATAAAGTCTGACGATGCGTGGCGCTGACTTTAGAACTCGATGAGGTATTACAAAGACGGGACCTGATCACTTCTAATCAATTGATTTTGTTTAGCTTATGCGTCCTGGAAAACAGTTCCATTTTATATCGGTTTATGATTGTATTCAGGGCTTCACATAATTAGTGCACAAACTAACGGTAGTGTGGAAACAAAAATTTTTAGGGGAGTAAGAAGAAATGGATACGAACCGAATCTTGTCAATCGTCTCTGTAGCTGTTGCTGTTATAGCAGTTTTCGTAGCGTTGGAATATTGGGCGCTGATCTTATTAGTTCTTGGATTGGTAATAGGCTTCCTCAATCCTGAAAAAGACTCTCTTCAAAGAATGGCATACCTTGTGGCTGCGGTAGGGTTACCAATGGTGGCGAACAACTTAGACGCCATTCCGACGGTGGGTACTCAGTTACACAGCATCATCGATAACATTGCAGCTGTTATTGCTGGTGTCGCGATTGCTAACTTTGTAATGGCGGTATGGGACAGGCTTGTGCCCTCGGCCTCCGAGTAACAGTAGATGCTCACCCGCTAATTAATGAAACTCGGCCTGACTGCCTGACCTCCTTGAAATATAGCCAACCCTAGAAAGTATCTCTATTAATCTGGGATTGGATTGGGGGGTCAGGTTGATGGCCCACTTCATCGCTAGAAACCTGCAAGAAAGCTTTAATTAGCACCTACCTTAACGTTGACTAACACGGGCTTTGCTGTCCGTCCAGTCGGAGTAGACGGTTGCACAGTGTCATTCACTGACCTCAAAATCAGCAAGAGTTGCAGCCATCATAATGGCCCATGGAAGTTTGAACAAACGGTGATGTTGAATACTATTGACTAAGGTTGTGGAATACACGGTACCGCGCTTGCTGTGATAAATGGCAAGCCATTTGTGTTTGGAGAACCTCACATGACACCCCTTCCTAACATCGACAAACTAATTAAACCTCACCATAACGAGAAGTGCAGACAGGAGTATGTATCAATTCTCCGACGCCACGTTCTTACCAACAAGGCACAGTCCATGCGAGAGTGTTACGATACCGAGGTAGCGCCGACATTTAGACGGTTCCACGGCCGACTACCTGCTGATGGGCGCGAAATCAGAAAAGTGATGAAAGATACCCTGCCGTACAAGTTTTACAGCAGCATGCGATACAATGCACAAGAGATGACTTGGGAGTCGGTTCGAGAGGAAGTGGAGCGGTCACTACCGGACTTAATTAAGACTGCCCGCGAGGCAGCCTCCACAAATCCCGCGGGCGGTACTTTGGCGCTTAACCCAAGTATCAAGCTACCACATTATGTGTCTGCAACGGATGTTCATTTAATGCCCGGTTGCTGGCAATCAGAGCACACCAAAGATGATGTCTCCCAGGGTGCCATATATGCACATGGAGGTGCCGTATTTAGGGGATGTTTGCGGCCTAGCCGCACTAAGGGTGGTGTTGCCGCATCTGTCTCCGCGTACTTGAAAGTTAAGTATCCCGATTTCAAGCCCCAACATATTCTCGAAACCGGATGCACCATCGGATCGAACCTGACTCCATATCATGATGTTTTCCCTGAAGCAGAATTGTATGGGGTAGACGTAGCCGCACCATGTCTAAGATACGCTCACGCCCGTGATGAAGCCCGGGGAATTAGGACACATTACTTTCAGCAGGACGCGGAACACCTAGAGTTCGAAGAAAACACTTTCGATCTGGTGGTATCATCCTTCTTCTTACACGAAGTAACTCCGGAAGCAACGCGGCAAATATTCCGCGAGATATTGCGTGTTCTTAAGCCAGGTGGTCGGATGATTCACATGGAACTACCTGCCGCCGCAGATGTAGACGCTTACTACAACTTTGTCTTGGATTGGGATCAAAAGCATAATGCCGAACCATGGTATGAATTATTTCGTAGGATGGACTTCCGAAAGGAGTGTGCTGAAGCTGGGTTTAGTCCCGACAACTATTTCAAGGCCACCATTCCCGACATAGGTGGTATTTCGGATGATGAATTTGCTGCCGTCGCGCTCGGAACCAAGGGGCAACCAGCCCACGGTAATCACACTAGCTGGTGTATTTTTGGCGCCACCAAATAGAAGCTATACACATTGTTTATAAGTCGGGAACGAGATAGCGTTTACATCTTGTTTGCGACCATAAATAAGGAAAGTTCTATGTGCCCTGAAACGCAAGATGTTTTGCGTAATTTTAGAAATATGGTGGCCAATCGCGGTGCCATGGCAGTGCTGACTATATTCTTGTCTGCCTGTGGGTCAACGGCATTACCTTCAGCAGAAGCCAACAATCCCAACACAGCCGACACAGCCTATGAGACCCGTCCCCTATTTGCCGCAGCAGACTTATTATCCTCTGAAACCATCGATGGAAAACACCACGTTATTGATTCTGTTGTTGAGAATGATGGCTATGAAAACCGATACACCATTCGTTCCGACTATGGTGTTTTTACTGCTCATCGTACCGATTTTGTCGACGAGCGTCTCCGGGAAGTTTACGCCATTGCTGAACTCAATCGGATAAGCCGCACTGACGCCTTTGCCAGCGGCGTCACTGAAGCGGCTAAGAGTCCTTTTCGGGCCCTAAAATCCCTGGCTACTGAACCGGTGCGTACCGTGACCGGTGCCATCAAAGGTGTCGGAGCACTATTTGTCCAAACCCGCGAAATGGTAACAGGATCGCGCGGTGAACTTGAGGATTCGGTAGCTCGCGAGCTCATTGGCTTTAGCGAAATTAAACGTGACGTTGCGGAAAAACTTTCAGTGGATCCCTATTCTACTAACGTAGTTCTACAAGAAAGATTGGGAGAAGTAGCTTGGGCAGGCTTCGCTGGTGGCTTTAGCCTATTTCCGCTCACCGCGCAGATTCCTGGTGGAGTAAGCGTCGCTGTTTCAGGAATTCAGAACAGTCAAACCTTGAATTCCCTCCTTACCTCAGAATCACCCGAGGCAGTCCGCGACATAAATCGGGACAAACTCGAGGCAATGGGGATAGAGGAGGACATGGTCGACGAGTTCGTAAACCACCCATGGTATTCACCGCGTCACGAGAGCATAATCACGGCAGCGTTAGAAGCCATGGTGGGAGTTGAGAACCGCGGGGCCTTCATTAGACAAACCCTGTTCTCCCAAAGTGAACAGCAGTCCGTGTTTATCATGCGGCTGGCTGAAGCAACACTTGGTTATCACCAGAACGTCAGTCAGATTCACGAAATTCTGCGTCGTAACCGTGAAATTTTTGTAAAATCAAGCAACGGAGCAATTATATGTATTCTGCCTACCGACCACCTAATTTGGACTCTTGGAGCAAGCACAATTGCTGACCAATATCCCATAAATCCATCCGCTCCTCATGAACTTTGGTTAACAGGGTCCGTAAGCGATCGAGCTGAAAAAAAGTTTAACTCACTTGGTTGGCAGGTAAAGTCTGATACCGCAGACCTTCTAGAACCGAATTTGAGAGAAAATAAAGTCAAATCTAATGACGCAGATTAACCGCTAGAATTGTTATAAGACTTGGACCGCGCTAACAAAGCAGACAACGCCGGCAGCCCTTAACATGGCTATTCTAACTGCGTGTTCCAAATAAAATCTGATAGGTTCCATTATTGTTCTCCTGGCCTTAGCACGCCGTTCTTTTTGTGAATATTTACATGGAAAATAGTGATTGGATTTACTGAGATGAAGCCACCCTTACGCATGGCTGACTTGCTAGGTGTGCATAACGAGCCACCCCGAACAATGGCCACACCACACTCACAACGCCTTATCTTGAAATAAGTCTTAGGGGTTGCTCAAAAACCGAGAGGACATCTCGGAGAGAACTGCCTTGGCGCAAACACTGGTGGCCATTGGCAAGAACAAACCGACTCTGGCCGACTCGTTGGGGCATCGCCTTATTATCTGACGCAACTTTTGTAATCGTAAATAGGGGACGATCTTGGCTATTTCGGTAAATGCTAAAACGCGCCATATTGGGCTCGTGACTTATGGCATAATCTCGCCACTCACCTTTTATGACACGGCTCGAATACAGACCCAATAAGCTATTGAGTTCGCTGCGTGAAAAATGAAGTAATAATACTCGACGCCTATGTTCGACAAAGCGAACCAACTGACCCATCAGCAGTCCACGCCCCTAAAAAGGATAAACAACAACTTATGTATTCTTTCATCAATTACCATGAACGGGCAAGACCTAAAGGAGGGGAACCCCCTTGAACCAATATGATTGATGCAGAGATGGCACTTCCAATTGCCATGGTCCCAGGCAGACAGTATGGTCTGGTAAATTTTCTTGGCGGACAATCTATATTTTAAGGTTGGACGTAACAGCGCTGTCAAGAGAGGGAAGTTAGGGTGATCAAGAAAAAAAATACTGGAAGGCAAGCTCGATCCAAAACAAGTTCAGACTCGGATTCCAATAAGCCCAAAAAAGACGAAGCTCTTGAAGGCCTTATGTCGGAAATCGAAACCGAAGTGCGCCATGAGCGTTTGCTCAGGTTATGGGATAGATATTCGGTATTTCTTGTTGGTGGGGCCCTAGCCGTAATTGCCCTTGTTGCAGGTTTTCAGTTCTATGAAACAAAAGATCGCGACCAGCGTTTGCTTTACACTAGAAACTATCAAATCGCTTCGAATTTACTTGCAGAAGGTGACCTGGAAGGTGCCCTGGAGAAATTTTCCGATTTGGGCGTCAATTCGAAGGATGGTTATGCCGTTCTTGCACAATTCAATGAAGCCGCTATTTATGTGGAAAAAGGCGAGTTAGACAGAGCGCTAGGCCTTTACCGTATGTTATCGAATGACACTGGAGCAGATCCCTTGCTCCGCGACCTTGCCACTATCGTATGGGCCCTCCATGGGATTGGATATGAAAGTCCAGAAGAGTTGGAAGACGCCCTAAGGCCACTCACAAGTCCGAATAATCCATTTAATCACTCAGCAATCGAACTATCCGCCCTTCTCGCACATCAACGTGGGGAGAATGATAGAGCACAGAGGTTGCTTGAAGAACTTTTAGCCGACCCCTTAACACCGTCGGGCATGCGCCAAAGGGCAATAGAGCTGGCAGCCGTGTTTAACGGAGGGAGTAAAGGCACTGGCCAAGCTAACGGCGGCAACACAAGAAATAATGTAGGGACTAGTATCCCCGCACATGATTTCCCGACCGCTGATGATATGTGACAGCATAGGAAAACACATGTCATACAATGCAATATACCCGACTATTCTCAATCGAATGCTGTGTTCCTTCATTGCCGCGGCACTAATAGTCTTATTGTCTGGATGCGGATTGGACCTAAATCCCTTTGACAATAATGATGAAAACGAGGAGCGACTTCCGGGTCGACGTATATCTGTCCTAGCATTAGAACGAGCACTCAGACCCGATCTTGAGGCGATAGATACATCGATCCTTCTTCCGCGCCCCCTTGACAGCAAAACATGGCCGCAGGCGGGAGGTTTTTCCCATCACGCTATGCACCACATGGTCTTGCAGTCGGCGCCACAAAGGGTATGGAGGTCTGACATCGGCACCGGTTCGAGTAGAAGAAACCGCTTGTTAGCAGAGCCAGTTGTTTCAGGCGGGCGTATCTTCGCTATGGATTCCAAAGCTAACGTCACAGCATTTAACGCTAACACAGGGTCGCCGCTGTGGCGGACCCGACTTGCCCCCAAGGACGAAAACGATGGGTCATTTCTCGGGGGTGGACTTGCATATGAAAATGGACGGCTATTTGCATCAACAGGCTTTGGACAAGTTGTTGCCATGGAAGCAACACGTGGCATAGTCATTTGGCGTGCAGATATGGAAGCTCCTGTTAGGGCCGCTCCTGCGGCTAATGGTGGTCGTGTTTTCGCAATTTCGGTAGAAAATAAGGTTGTTGCACTGGCAGCAACAGATGGACAAAAGCTCTGGAATTATTCAGGTGTCGGCGCTTCAACAATCCTGATGGGCTCTGTGGCGCCGGCAGTTGATGGTGGAGTTATAATTGCCCCCTTCTCAAACGGGGAAATTGCGGCTCTGAGAGTGGATAACGGCGCTGTCCTATGGAGTGACTCTGTAATTGCCATCCGTCGGACAGAAGCTGCCGCCAGTCTAACAGACCTAAAAGGTCGTCCGGTAATCGATCGAGGCCGGGTATATGCTGTGGGCCATTCTGGTTTACTTGTGTCCATTGATCTCCGCACTGGCCAGAGAATATGGGATGTTCCAATAGCTGGGGTTTATCAGCCATGGATCGCGGGGGATTACCTTTATGCTATTTCCATCGATGCCGAGGTAGTGTGTGTAGATGTGCGCACGGGGCAGATACTTTGGGTAACTCAGTTACAAAAATATGAAGACGAGGAAGATCAAGATGATCGCATTATTTGGGCTGGTCCAGTTCTAGGTAGTGATCGCCTTATCGTGACCGGATCTAACGAACGCGCTCTAGCAATATCTCCGTACAATGGCGCGGTTCTTGGGCAACTAAAACTTAGGGAACCAGTAACAATTGGACCCGTAATTGCTAACTCCACCCTTTATCTGCTCGACGACGACGGCGAGCTCAGCGCATATCGTTAGTCATCAGTCACTGGATTTATGAGCTATGCCTTTCACTATTGCCATTATCGGCCGACCTAATGTCGGAAAATCCACTCTATTTAATAGGTTGGTAGGCAGTCGTCTTGCTCTAGTTCATAATCAGCCGGGCGTGACCAGAGACATACGACTCGGTAATGCAGCACTAGGTGATTTGAGTTTCCAGATTATTGATACTGCAGGGCTCGGAGAAGCCACACCTCAATCGCTTGAGGAAAACATGCAATATCAGACGGAAAAGGCCATCGCGCAAGCTGATGTGATTTTATTCGTGATCGATGCTAGGGCGGGAATCACACCTCTTGATCAGCATTTTGTTGCTCTATTGAGGCGTCAGAAAACCCCCGTGATAATTGTTGCCAATAAATGCGAAGGAAATGCTGGCGAATCCGGCCGCCTGGAGGCATACGCGCTGGGATTTGGAGATCCCATCGATATCTCCGCTGACCACGGCCTTGGACTCGACGGCCTTTACGATGCTCTAGCACTCCACCTAGCACCTACAAATAATAATCCGGCAGACAAGGTTGACGGTGCTTATGAAACGGTTGACGGGCAACGCCCGTTGCAGCTTGCTATCGTAGGTCGTCCAAACACTGGAAAATCCACCTTAGTTAACCGTCTGATTGGCGAGCAACGGCTTGTTACGGGTCCAGAACCCGGTGTGACCCGTGATGCCATTCAGTTAGATTGGAATTATGATGGCCGCTCCATTCGACTTGTTGATACCGCAGGTATCCGTCGCAGAACAAAAATTAAAGATGCTATCGAAAAGCTTTCAGTCGCTCACACCTATCGGGCTATTAATCTAGCTGAGGTTGTTGTCCTCGTCATGGATGCGGCATCCATTCTAGATAAGCAAGAGCTAACTATAGCCCGGAAGGTTATAGAGGAAGGTCGTGCTTTAGTCGTTGCAGTCAATAAATGGGACATGGCTTATAACAAGAAAGCTATCCTAAGTCGTCTTAAGGAGAAGCTAGAGGACTCTCTGCCCCAGGTCCGCAAATTACCAACAGTTACAATATCGGCAAAAACAGGTTTGCGTATAGGCCCCCTCATGACCGCAGTATTTGATACCTATGAACTATGGAACAAAAGAGTGCAGACAGCACCTCTAAACCAATGGCTTGACATTATAACACAGAGGCATCCCCCACCTCTGTCCAAACAGAAAAGACGAATCAAGTTGCGGTACATAACACAGATTAAATCCCGCCCCCCCACATATGCCATCTTTACTACCCGGCCTGACGACATCCCGGATTCGTATGTTCGCTACTTAGCTAATAACCTACGGGAAGATTTTAGTCTCGGCGGTGTACCTATACGTATAGTATGGAGAAAACCCGACAACCCATATCATCCGTCTCCTCAGAACTAAACCAGATCGAAGCGCTGGAGGCACAAACCGAATCATAGCAAAAAAATTCTCATAAGAATAATTTTACTAGCTAATCCTCACACTCCCAGCTCCAGTTTATTCCCCGCCATCATCACGCTTGAGCCACAACAACATCGCCATTTCTGGTACATTCTGGCGTAGCTAGATCCACGAACACATCGGTAATCTCATCTGGAGTCTTCAGCGTTGCCGGATCCTCGCCAGGAAAGGCCTGGGCGCGCATCCTAGTGCGCACCGCACCGGGATCAACCAAATTTACACGAAGAGGTGTGTTTGACATTTCAGTAGCATATATTCGTACTAGACATTCAAGTGCAGCTTTAGAAGCGGCGTATGCCCCCCAAAACGACTTGCAAGTTCGAGCCACGCCAGAGGAAACAAATATTGCGCGACCCGCATCCGACTGCCGAAGCAGAGGATCAAAACTCCTTATTAACCGCCAATTCGCCACAGTGTTTATCGCAAAAACACTTTCCCAAACCTTGGGTGAGATGTGGCCAATCGGCGACAACTGGCCTAGGGTACCGGCTGCCCCTACCAGAATATCAAGCTTTTCGAATCTCTCGTAAAGCGCCGCTCCGACTCGATCAATTGTTTCAAAATCAGTCAGGTCCTCCGCGATAAGGGTTGCTTCCGAACCACCTCGCTGGCGTATCTCATCATCCAATTCCTCTAAGGCACCCTGGGTTCTGGCGAAGGCTACTATCTTAGCTCCCTCCATAGCGAAACGAAGCGCTACAGCTCGGCCTATACCCCGTGACGCGCCGGTGACCAAAGCAATGCGTCCCGACAAACGCCCGGTTCCGTTGGTAGACATACCAGCTATCTACACGTTTGCTTCGGTTAAGAGAGATAATTGTTCAGGCAGTGCTTCTGCGTTCTGATCGGTAAGTGGTAAAGGATAGTCTCCTGTAAAGCAGGCATCACAATATTGCGGTTGCCCCGCATGTCGATTTTCTTCACCAACAGCTCGGTACAACCCATCGATAGAAATATAAGCTAAGCTGTCAACACCAAGAAGTTTGGCCATAGCACTCAACTCATGTTGAGCAGCAAATAGTTCTTGCCGTTTTGGGGTGTCAATACCAAAATAACAAGGATGAACGGTGGGCGGAGAAGAAATACGAAGGTGCACTTCAATCGCCCCAGCTTGTCTCACCATTTCCACTATCTTAGTTGATGTAGTGCCGCGGACGATTGAATCGTCTACCAGAATTACACGTTTACCCGCAAGTTGAGACCTATTAACGTTGTGTTTGCGTTTTACACCCAAATGGCGGGTCTTCTGCGTAGGTTGTATAAAAGTTCGCCCCACGTAGTGATTGCGGATAATACCATACTCGAAAGGAATGCCGGCCTCCGCCGCATATCCCATGGCAGCTGGCACGCCGGAATCAGGAACAGGTACCACCACATCAGCACCCACCGAACTCTCTCTCGCAAGTTCAGCTCCAATCCGTTTACGAACTTCATAGACGCTTTCTCCTTCCGCAATACTGTCTGGACGAGAAAAATATATATATTCGAAAATACAAAATCTTGATTCTTGAACAGGAAACGGCTTCAAAGATCTGAGCCCGCCCGCATCCACTATTACAACTTCGCCCGGTTCGACATCCCTCACGAATTCAGCACCTATAATGTCCAAAGCACATGTCTCTGATGCTAATATGTGTGCTCCATCGAGTTTTCCCAACAGCAGGGGGCGCACGCCTAGTGGGTCGCGAACACCAATTAATGCGTTGTTGGTCATAGCGACTAATGAATATGCACCCTCGACCTGGCGCAGCGCATCAATCAGCCTGTCTTCAACGGTGCTTTGTTTGCTGATGGCAACAAGATGGACAACCACTTCCGTGTCCGAAGTAGACTGAAACAAACATCCGCGCTTAACTAGTTCGCGACGAAGCGTAAGTGCGTTGGTTAAATTACCGTTGTGGCCGACCGCACATCCACCAAATTCGAAATCCGCAAAGAGAGGCTGCACATTGCGCAAGATAGTCTCCCCAGTCGTAGAATAGCGGACATGGCCAATAGCCATGTTACCTTGCAAACGTGCCATGACGGCATCTGAATTAAAATTATCCGAAACGTGACCAAGACCCCGGTGACTGTGAAAGTGGTTGCCATCAAAAGTTACAATCCCTGCAGCTTCTTGGCCTCTGTGCTGAAGGGCATGCAAGCCAAGCGCAGTGTGAGTAGAAGCATCGTGATCGCCAAATATACCATAAACACCGCACTCCTCGTTGAGGTGGTCATCATCAAAAGGACTCGTGTTTTCCATTTTTTCCACGTCCTATTCGGCCTCTATTGCTGGTCCTGATTACTTTGGAACAGGCGATCCATATCCTCCCGTTCGTCCTTACCATATGCTCCGTCCTGGTCTCCCGAACCTTTTAAGGCCGGGCCTGGTCGAGGCAGCGTCAACTTCTCAAGAGTCCTTTGCACCTCAAGTGCATCTTTGGCCATTTCGCTTGCATTCTTAGCAGTATCATCCGCCGCCATAAAGGTTTCTGGTAATAGATTTCTCACTAATTCTGAACCGAATTCCATTAGCGGTAAGCTCTTGGAGGACTGCATCCACTCTGGACGGTCTTGTTTGGCCACAAACCAATCAAAAGTCATCATTCCAACCGCAATTATTACAGCTGCGCGGGCTAATCCGTATACAAATCCAAGAGAGCGATCAAGGTTATTAAGTGCGCTAGCCTGCACAGACTTAGCCATTATTCTTGTGATAACGGACAACAACACAAGAACAAGAAGAAATATTACTACCGCAGTGACCAAATCAGCCAACCAATTGATGGGGATAATGTCGCGGACGATGGATCGAGCGTAGGGTGATCCATAAAGAGCGGCTAATACAGCACCTATCCATGCCACAACGGATAAGATCTCGTGGATAAAACCCCGGAGGAAGGCCAAGACGCCGGAGACTAATATAGCAATTCCAACGGTTGCGTCTAAACCATTGATAGGAAAGGCGTCCATTTAAACATCGCCCCTAGAACCAGAGAACAAGTTAAGCACATCTTGAACATGTCCAATCTCATGAATCTTCAATTTGTTTTTTGAATTTGCTTTACTGCTTCTCTTTGTCATATGCCGGGGAATCCAGGCTTCTTCGAAACCTAGTTTTGCGGCCTCCTTGAGCCGCTGTTCTCCCTGGGCAACTACGCGTACTTCTCCAGACAAACCTATTTCCCCAAATACCACCGCTTGAGCAGGCACCGGTATATTCTTAAAAGCTGAAATTAGTGCTACAGCAACTGCCAAATCTGCCGCCGGTTCGTTTATTCTCAGGCCGCCTGCGACGTTCAAATAAATATCATTACCTCCAATCAGAAGACCGCAACGCGCTTCCAGCACGGCCAATATCATCGAAAGACGGGCCATGTCCCAACCCACAACAGCACGACGCGGCGTACCGAGGTTGGAGGGTGCCATCAGTGCTTGGATTTCCAAAAGAACAGTTCGGCTTCCCTCAAGACCAGAGAATACACAAGATCCGCTAACATTGCCTCTGCGCTCCGCTAGAAAAAGCGCCGATGGATTGTCAACCTCGTGCAGTCCAGCCTGAGTCATCTCAAACACGCCGATTTCGTCTGTGGCACCGAAACGATTTTTCACAGCGCGCAAAATACGAAATTGGTGACCGCGATCTCCTTCGAAATATAGAACGGTGTCGACCATATGTTCAAGAACACGAGGACCCGCCAACATCCCTTCCTTGGTCACGTGACCTACAAGAAACAATATAAAACCAGCCGCCTTTGCTAAGCGTATTAGCTCAAAAGCTGACGTGCGCACCTGCGTGACCGTGCCAGGTGCGGAATCTACGGTATCTGCATACATGGTCTGAATTGAATCGATGACAACTATGTCGGGTTTTATCTCATTACTGAGGCTAGCGGCTATGTCCCGCACTGCTGTTACAGACGCCAGTTCCACCGAGGCATCTACTAGTCCTAATCGGACTGAGCGAAGTCGGATCTGATCGATTGACTCCTCGCCAGTTATATAGATGCAACGCAGCTTCTTAGACAATGAACCGCAAACTTGGAGTAACAGAGTTGATTTACCGATGCCCGGATCGCCCCCAACAAGAATAACAGAGCCAGGCACCAGCCCCCCTCCACAGACACGATCCAGTTCCAAAATTCCGGTTTTTCGACGCGCTACTATTTTTGCCTCACCTTTAAGCTTGACGAATTCGAGTCTCGTTCCCCCTCTACCACCACTCAAACCCTTGGGCAGCGATTTTGTTAATACTTCCTCAATAAGAGTATTCCACTCACCGCAGGCCTCACACCTGCCGGCCCATTTCACATAGGCCGCTCCGCAGCTCTGACATACGAACGATTTTATCGATTTTCCCAAGATTAGCCCAACCAAGCTCGCGCCTGCTAGCGGCGCAATTCCATGTGGATCGGGCCTACGGCACGGCCATTAACGAACTGATCAACGTATTCATTACCTGAAGAATCTATACCTTCCGCCGCTCCGATCCATATCAACTTACCGCCATATAACATTGCAATGCGGCCACCAATCTTGCGGGCCGAGGCCATATCATGGGTGATAGACAAAGCGGTAATTCCCCTATCCTTAACGCAAGTTACGATTAAATCATTGATTACGTCTGCCATGATGGGATCGAGCCCAGTTGTAGGTTCATCGAAAAACACGATTTCGGGTGATCCCGCAATAGCCCGCGCAAGACCAACTCGCTTTTGCATACCTCCCGACAATTCTGCAGGTGATAGTTCACCAACAGCAGCGTTGAGCCCCACTTGCGCCATACTTTCAAGTGCTCGCTCTTTCGCCTCGACCCGACCCATACGGCGACCTTGCATCAGGCCAAAGGCGACGTTTTCCCATACTGGTAAACTATCAAACAAGGCCGATCCCTGAAAAAGCATACCAAACTTGCGATTTATTCTTTCTCGATCATGTGCGGACACACCAGCAACATCCACTCCATCCACTTCAATTGCGCCGGAGTCCGCTAGCATAATCCCTAAGATGCATTTAATTAGCACAGATTTTCCGGTACCTGATCCACCTATAATCACCACCGACTCGCCTGCATTTACATCTAGAGAAACACCGGTGAGTACTTTCTTTTCTCCAAAGTTCTTACAAATCCCGTCAAGACGAATCTTGGGTAACTGCACCTGGTCTGTGTTCACATGCGTCATGTTACAAAAAAGAACTCTGTTATGATGTAGTTGAACGTCAGGATCAGGATGGAGGAAGATACAACCGCGTTAGTAGTAGCCGCCCCGACGCCCTGCGCGCCGCCCTGCGATTGATATCCGTTGTAACATCCCATCAGAGCAATAATAAAACCAAATACCGCAGCCTTAACTAACCCTGAAACTACGTCGACAGTCTCGAGAAAGTCTACTGAGTTTGTGATATAGGTCGCGGGATTAAAGCCGAGTTTGTACACACCAACTAAATATCCTCCAAATACTCCAATGATATCTGCTACGACAACTAATAATGGAAGCATTAGAACGCCGGCGAAAAGCCGCGGCGCGACTAGATACTTAAAGGGGTTAGTAGATAGAGTGGTCAGTGCATCAATTTGTTCGGTTACGCGCATCGTTCCAATTTCAGCCGCCATCGAAGCTCCAATACGACCTGCTACCATAAGCCCAGCCAAAACTGGTCCGAGTTCACGCGTTATCGAGAGAACAACCACATTGGCAACTGCACTTTCTGCTGAGAAACGAGCAAATCCCGTATAACTCTGCAATGCCAATACCATGCCGGTAAAAATTGCAGTAAGACCAACAACAGGCAAAGAGTAGTACCCTATATCTACCATTTGTCGGACGATAAGCCGGGGATAAAGCGGAGGACGCACACAATGCGACACTGCAGTTATAGTGAACAAAGTTAGTCGACCGATGTGACCGATAAAACTCAGTACGACGCGACCAATGGGTGCCAAAAAATTCATGATTCTGCGTTATGTCTTTTGTAAGGAACATAACGCCTTTCGTACCTAGTGCCGAGCGCGGTTAGAACTTCGTAACCGATCGTATTTGCTTGTCTCGCAACGTCATCGACCGTGTGCCAAGCGTCAATAATATCAATAGAGGCTCCAGGCAAGACCATGTGCTCAGGAACAGCGCTAACGTCGAACGTTAATAAGTCCATGGAAACCCTACCGGCGACCGGCACAGTATATTCACCAAGGCGCGCAGTCCCAAAATTGCTGAGCGAACTCAAAAAGCCGTCTGCATAACCTATTGAAACCGTTGCTAACTTTCCACCCTCACGGACCGGGTAAGTGGCACCATAACCAACGGTTCCGGCCGAGTCAACGCGCCGCACCTGAACAATTCTTGCCTGCAGCCGAACCACTGGCTTCATCGGATTTGGCCCTGCTAGCTGGGGATTAATTCCAAAAAGTGATGCGCCTGGCCGCACCACATCATAATGCCATGCACTACCAAGAAATATACCTGATGAGTTGGCTAGACTTCCTTTAGCGACAGGAAACCTCTTCCGAAACAACGACAACGCCGATTCAAAAGCATCTAATTGCTGCCTGTTCAGATCATGGGTTGGAGTACCGGCGCAAGCTAGATGTGACAGCAAAGCCAATGGTGTAATTCCGTGGAACGAATCTGGACGCTTCATCTCCAGATCGAATTCTTTTGGAGTCAAACCTAGCCTATTCATTCCAGTGTCAACTTGAATAACTGCATCGTTTGAGGCTTTTCTAGCCACAGCATAACGTTTCCAAACATCGATTTGATCGACCGTATTAAGAACCGGAATTAGGTTGTGAGTTACAAATTCCCCCTCTGTTCCTGAGTATGGCCCGTGCATAACAACGATGCGGGCATCGTCACCAATCACAGCTCGTAATTGAATACCCTCGTCCAGATAGGCTATGAAAAAAGTATCGCAGCCGGCCGCAAGTAAAGCAGGCGCAACTTGGTCCATACCAAGCCCATAGGCATTAGCCTTGATCACTGCGCCACAGTCACATTTAGCCCCCGTCAGCGAATCTAGCTGCGACCAGTTTTCTGCAATGGCAGAGAGATCGACGGTAAGGGTCGCACTAGTCCGACTTTCAAGAGACGGCGGACGCGAGTCCATGCTTAATACCGCGCACTAAACGGAGGTGTTGTCACGGGTTTCAGGAATCTGATCATCTGAGATCAAATTATCGAAAAGTGTAAAGTTCTCATCAAAGAACAATGTCACCGATCCAATGGGGCCGTGACGTTGCTTGGCGATGATAATGTCTGCTTTATTATGTATTTGCTGCCCGCGCTCTTGCCACCGTTTCATGCGATCAATGAACTTCGCATCTGCCTCATCTTCCCTTTGCGTCGGCTGTCGCCTAGCGTGATAATATTGCTCTCTGTAAATAAACATCACGACATCCGAATCTTGCTCGATTGAACCAGACTCCCTCAAGTCAGACAACTGAGGTCGTTTGTCCTCCCGCTGTTCGACAGCACGAGATAACTGTGACAATGCCAGAACAGGAACATCCAATTCCTTGGATAATGCCTTAAGACCACGGGTAATACTCGATATTTCCTGGACACGATTATCATTACGTCCCCCGCGCCCGGGTGCAAGCAATTGCAGATAGTCGACCACGACAAGCCCAAGGCCGCCGTGATGCTCTGTGCTGTGCTGCCTAGCCAAACGTCGACATCTTGTCCGCATTGCCGAAACCGTAATTGCGGGCGTATCGTCTATGTACAAAGACAAATCATGCAGTTCATGACTGGCCGCTACAAGTCGTTCGAAATCGCTATTTGATAACCGGCCCGTACGAATGTCGTGGGAGTTGATTCGGGACCGCTCGGCTAGAATTCGGGTGGCAAGCTGCTCGGAGCTCATTTCTAATGAAAAGAAGGCCACCAGCTTACCACGATCTTCTGCACTCTCCGACGTATTAAAGTGTTGCGCGGCGTTGAATGCAATATTAGTCGCAAGCGACGTCTTACCCATGGATGGTCGGCCCGCTAGAATAATAAGATCAGAGGAGTGCAATCCACCTAGTTTTGAATCCATATCCCTGAGGCCTGTCGTAACACCGGCCAGAGCACCATCGCGCCTATGAGCTGCTTCGGCTAGATCAATGGCACTAATCAGAGCTCTGTCGAAGCTTTGAAAACCACCTTCAATTACCCCCGTAGAAGCGAGATCAAATAATTTTTGTTCCGATGTTTCAATTTGCGCTAGCGCGGGGTCATCAAAATCAGCATCGTAAGCGTCGTTAACCATATCGTTACCAACCGCAATAAGTTCACGACGGAGATAAAGATCGTAGATAAGGCGGCCGTAGTCTCCTGTATTGATCACCGTAACCACTGAACTAGTCAAACCGGTAAGATAGCTGAAACCACCTGCCGCATTCACAAGCGGGTCTTGCTCCAGATAAGTTTTGAGGGTTACAGGATTTGCCTGATGGCCTTGATCGATAAGCCTGCCGCTAGCATCAAAAATATGCCCATTTACTGGATCTGTAAAATGTTCCGGTCTTAAGAATTCGGAAACTCTCTCAAATGCGCGGTTATTAAGTAGTATTGCCCCGAGCAAAGCCCGCTCCGCTTCATAGTTGTGGGGGGGTGCTCTAAAGGCAGCATTTACTTGGTCGCCTGAATCTAAGGGTTGGGGAGAAGTTGATGTCATCGACGTATTATATCAAATATCTACACCCATCTCGACCGCAAAGGACTTGTGAAGTGCAAGGAACACGGGGATAAGTCGGGAAAAACACCCTCTACATTGTTGAATAGAGCCGTTGCCGTCGCATAAAGGACAATATTGCTATCTGCAGCAGCCCAGCTGACAGCTATTCGGAGGCTTCCTGGTTAGCTGATTGAACCATTGTTTGCTCATCATCAGCCTCATCCATAGTGATCGTGGCAGGTGGATCATCTGTTTTCTCCTCACCCGCAAGGACTTTTTCCGCCTCCGTCTCTTGCTCCGCCGCCCGTTCCGCGTCTTCAGCGCGTTCCATCAGGTCAGACGCTGCTGCTGATTGGATACTAGCTTCCTCCTTAGAACGAGCCACGTTTACTGCGATAGGAAGAACGACTTCCGGGTGAAGTCTAACCTGAACAATAACTCGGCCAAGCTCCTTAATCACCGCCTCTAGCTCGACCTGGGTACGATCAACTTTCATGCCATCGGCCCGCAGTCCATCTGCAATATCACGGGCATTAACCGAACCATATAGTTGCCCGCTTTCTCCTGCCTGACGCACCATAACAAGTGAGGTACCTTTGAGTTTTTTTGCGATCCCCTCTGCCTCTTCCTTTTCCTTCAGGTTTGCAACTTCGAGTTCTGTTTTTTGAGATTCAAAATATCCGATATTATCCTTGGTTGCGCGCAATGCCTTCTTCTTAGGCAACAGGAAATTCCGGGCATAGCCGGATTTAACCCTCACTATGTCTCCCATTTGTCCTAGTTTTTCGACTCGCTCCAACAGTATGACTTCCATCACTCGTACTCCCACGCTTGAGGATCAATCCTCCGACGTATTCTTAAGAGGTGGTCCATTACACCTAAACTAACCACAACCAAGAATGAAAGTCCGAAGGTCAATAGAAAAAGTATGTAAAAAAGGGCCAGCCACAATCCGCCTGATTCAAACCGGCTTGTCCCAGTATGAACAACGGCCAAACCTTGCAAAAGAACCGGCAGAGAAAGGGCAACAGCCATGTTTATCGCAATGTATCCGGTATCACCTGGCAAGGCCCAGGCGGCGACCGCTACCAGCCAGAAGCCAACCATATACCATCCCGGAAGCTCCATACATCGATATGAGGGAGCTGGACGCATATTGTGATCGAGCCGCGTAACGGCCCATTGTGCTAACACTGCGCTGATCAATGCACGGCCTGACCAATTCCACACGGCAGCACCTGGCAACATTGCCGCCATAGATTGCATCAACTGGTCTCGTTGAGGGGTGTCTAATAAGTTGCCCGTCCCTTGCAGTATTTCCTCAAGGCGGGCTCGGATAGTGTTTTCCAAACCGTTAGCGGCAGGTATAGTGGCTAATCCTGCGCCCATTAGGATAACAGCTACGATGGCAAGCCAAGCCGGTATTGCTCCTGACCCTGACCAACTCCCCCGTTTTTGTGACCCATCACCATTGGCCAGCGCCAATCTTGTTATAACAGCGGCTGGCGCGGCGTCGACTACCAGATAGACAAAGCCAAGTGCAATAGAACCGCTCATAATTGCCACCGTCAAAGTTCCCCCAGCGATCGCAAGGGGCAAGTAACTAGTCCCTAGTGCTAAGCTCGTCATAAGCAAAGGTAACGGTGAAAATAGCAGTCCAAACAACGTCCCGAATAAGCTTGCTTTAGTCGCTGCAAGAAGGAGCAACCCTCCGAACACACCCGCTGAGACGGCCAAAATACTGGATCGAGTCATATTCATTTCAGTGTCTGTCGCACAAGCTTACAATCAATTCGTGCCGAAACGAGTCTTCAGCCACTAACTACGTAAGGCAACAAAGCCAAATACCGAGCACGCTTGATGGCCCGCGACAACTCTCGCTGCTTCTTCGCCGAAACGGCCGTGATCCGGCTGGGTACTATCTTACCACGCTCTGAAATGTAGCGTTGCAGCAACTTCGTATCCTTATAATCAATCTTGGGAGCATTAGGTCCAGAAAATGGACAGGTTTTCTTGCGGCGAAAGAATGGTTTGCGTCCTTGATTCATGCCTCATCTCCCCCAGCCTCAGTGGCTGGATCTTCTGGAGCAGCGGTCTGGGCATTAGCGTCCGATTTTCCGCCCTCTTCTGGTTTGTTGTTCCCAGGCTTAGATTGAGCATCCCCGGTCCTCCGGGGAGCAGCGGTCTGGGCATTAGCGTCCGATTTTCCGCCCTCTTCGGGTTTGTTGTTCCCAGGCTTAGATTGAGCATTCCCGGCCCTCTGGGGAGCAGCGGTCTGGGCATTAGCGTCCGATTTTTCGCCCTCTTCGGGTTTGTCGTTCGCAGGCTTAGGTTGAGCATCCCCGGCCCTCCGGCGGGAATCAAAATGCCCACCTTCCCGTCGTCCCGAACGACCTCTACTCTGAACCATAGCCGATGGTCCGTCTTCGTGTTCGTCAACGCTAACCGTGAGATACCGAAGGACATCTTCATTGATCCGCATGCGCCTCTCATACTCCTTGATAGTCGGCGCTGGAGCATCGACATTAAAGAGTATGTAATGCCCTTTTCTATTCTTCTTCATTCGGTAAGAAAGGGTACGAAGACCCCAATTTTCGCGTCTGGAGACTTTACCGTCCCCTTCTTCAATAATCTTGGTGAGTTCGTCAGCCAACAATTCTGCTTGAACCGCTGAAAGATCCTGACGCGCTATCACCACGCTTTCATATAGAGGCATGGTCAGAGTTACTCCTTCTGGCTTTTCTCTTCCCGCCCATAGACAGGCATAGCCGGACAATCCGACAAGGAGGTATAAGGCGGCGAACTATACAGATTTTGAACTTCGCTGCAAGGCCGAGACGCAAAGTAGGTCAAACGTTCAAGTTTATTTGTACTGGCTGTTTCATGGAGCTAGCTATGTTATAGAAAATCTCACAACAACGTTATCCACGCCTTGACAGGAACAGCCGAATGGCTTTTTTCTGCAACTGCTTAAAGCTGTGGAGGTAACATGAATAGGGCATACGTTTTTCCGGGACAAGGTTCCCAAGCCGTTGGCATGGGGCAATCACTTAAAATTGTATTTCAAGAAGCAAGTGAAGTTTTTGGCGAGGTGGACGAAGCCCTAAAACAGAACCTGAGTCGCTTGATGTTTGATGGCCCTGAGGAAGAACTTACTCTTACAGAGAACGCTCAGCCCGCTCTGATGGCCGTTAGCATGGCAATCATCCGTATACTGGAAAAACAGGGCGGTATTACGATACGCGATAGCGCTCGCTACGTTGCCGGACATTCTTTAGGAGAATATTCTGCACTTGTAGCAACTGGATCACTAAAGCTTGCTGATGCGGCGCGTCTTCTGAAGATTCGGGGCCAAGAAATGCAAAAGGCGGTGCCGGTCGGAATTGGTGCAATGGCAGCTTTAATTGGTTTGGGACTCGACGACGCAGTTGAAGTTGCCGCTTCAGCTGCTGGCGACAATCAAGTATGTTCAACAGCAAACGATAATGCACCTGATCAAGTGGTGGTTTCAGGCCACAAAGAAGCGGTGGCTAAAGCAGTTGAGATAGCAAAAGAAAAAGGCGCAAAACGGGCCATTATGCTTTCCGTAAGCGCCCCATTTCATTGCCCACTAATGCAGCCGGCAGCCGATGCGGTTGCTGCTGCACTCGAAAATATAGATATAGCTCCTTCGGAAGTGCCTGTTATAGCCAATGTGACGGCCTCCAGTGTTTCTGATCCAGAGGAAATTCGCAGGTTATTGGTTTCCCAAATAACAGCCATGGTACGATGGCGCGAGAGCGTATGTCTGATGCGGGATAACGACGTAAAAACCATAGTGGAAATAGGTGCTGGCAAAGTGTTATCTGGTTTGACAAAGCGGATTAATCGAGAGTTGACCACAATAAATATTCAGGAGCCAGCTGACATTGAGGCGTTCCTTGATCACATTTTGTAATTATTTGAAGTAAGAAACTAATTCACTAAGACCTTACTCACTGGGTTAATTTGTTTGCCAGCACACTGAAAAAAAAGAAACACGGAGGTTGCTCTAATGTTCAATCTGGCAGGAAAAAATGCTCTGGTAACGGGAGCCACTGGTGGAATAGGTTCAGCCATTGCTAGGTCCTTACACCAAGAAGGAGCCAATGTGACCCTCAGCGGCACACGTCAAGAAATTCTTAACAGTTTGGCTGAGGATCTAGGGACCTCTACCAAGATAATTCCTTGTAACCTAGCGGATGAGAATGCCGTGGAAGAACTTGTACCCAATGCTGAGGCCGCGATGGGACGGCTGGATATATTAGTCAATAACGCTGGCATTGCGCGCGATAGCCTAATCCTAAGAATGAAGGATAAGGATTTTATGGACGTTTTAGCTCTGAACCTAGAGGTAGCATTTCGGCTGTCCCGCGCCGCCACGAAGGGCATGATGAAGCGCCGGTTCGGACGCATAATAAACATTACCTCTGTTGTCGGCGTGACAGGGAATCCGGGGCAGGTTAACTATGCTGCCTCAAAAGCTGGCCTTATTGGACTAACTAAGTCCTTAGCCCAAGAAATCGCCTCCCGGGGCATTACTGCCAATTGCATAGCTCCCGGTTTTATTGAGACACCAATGACAAACGCCCTAGCGGAGAGCCAAAAAGAAGCCTTGCTAGGCCATATTCCCGCAGGTCGATTAGGTAACGGTGAAGACGTTGCCGCCGCCGTTGTTTACCTTGCCAGTGACGAAGCCGCATATGTGACAGGTCAAACACTTCATGTGAACGGTGGTTTGGCCATGGTTTAGGAACCCGTTTCAAGCTTGTTTGCAACCCTAGTCAAGGTCGATGAAGTGTGCTACCTAACCGTCGCCCAGGGGGATGACGGGCGATTTAGTGGCTAATATTCTACACAAACACAACTTGTAGGATTCACAAGGAAAATTGACATGAGTGACGTCTCTGAACGCGTAAAGAAAATCGTGGTGGAACACCTAGGCGTCGAAGACTCCAAAGTCACCGACAACGCCAGTTTTATAGACGACTTGGGTGCTGACAGTTTGGATACTGTCGAACTGGTTATGGCTTTCGAGGAAGAGTTCAGCTGCGAAATTCCGGATGATGCTGCGGAAAAGATTCTAACAGTGAAAGACGCCATCGATTTCATCCAGCCTAACGCTTCCTGACAAGAACAACTTCGGCAAAACTGCCGGTGCAGCTTTTGTTGTTTGTCGCCTAGCAACTTAAGTTAGGGGCTCATACTATGAAACGGGTCGTTGTATCGGGTGTAGGCTTACTAACCCCCTTGGCAAAGGGCGTGGAAGCCAATTGGAACGAGCTTGCCGCTGGCAAGTCCGGTATCACAGCTATAACCAAGTTTAAGGTGGATGACTTGCCTTGCCGTATTGGTGGTGAGGTGCCCATTGATGATAATCATCAATTTAAGTTTGTTGCTGACCAGATAGTTACGCCAAAAGAACGCCGTCGTATGGACGATTTTATTCTTTATGGTTTGGCAGCGGCGACTGAAGCAATTGAAGATAGCGGGTGGATGCCGGCTGATGAACTTTCCAGAGAACGAACAGGAGTTATAATTGGCTCAGGTATTGGGGGTCTGCAAACTATTCATGACACGGCTACGGTCCTAGATTTGCATGGCCCGCGTCGCGTCAGTCCTTTTTTCATACCGGCCAGTTTAATTAATCTCGTATCGGGACACGTTTCGATTAAATATGGCTTCAAGGGTCCCAATCATTCTCTTGTGACTGCTTGCGCCACGGGCGCACATGCTATCGGAGACGCATCGCGCATGATTAAATATGGAAATGCGGACGTTATGGTTGCCGGTGGTGCTGAAGCTGCTCTTTGTCGTTTGGGCGTTGCGGGGTTTGCGGCCGCCAAGGCCTTATCAACCGGCTATAATGAAACACCGTCTAAAGCCTCCCGCCCTTGGGACATGGGTCGCGACGGGTTCGTTATGGGTGAAGGATCCGGCATTCTTGTGTTAGAGGAATATGAACACGCTAAGGCCCGTGGGGCCAATATTTATGCGGAAATTATTGGTTACGGCCTATCTGGCGATGCTCATCACATTACAGCGCCTGCGGATGACGGAGATGGTGGATACCGGGCGATGAAACTTGCGCTTGAAGATGCAGGTTTGTGCCTTGAAAACATAGACTATATCAACGCGCACGGCACCTCCACACCAAAGGGCGATGCTATTGAATTAGCGTCTGTAAAGCGTTTGTTCGGCGATCACGCAAACAAATTATCCATGTCATCTACGAAATCCGCCACTGGCCACCTTCTGGGTGCCGCTGGAAGCGTCGAAGCTATATATTCAATTCTAGCTCTTAAGCACCAAACCGCCCCACCTACACTCAATCTGGATAACCCGTCCGATGGCTGCGACATCGACTTAGTTCCCCACGAGGCAAAACCGAGACAAATTCGTCATGTATTGTCTAACTCATTCGGTTTTGGAGGTACCAATGCCTCACTTGTGATCGGACAACCGCCCTGATGGTGAAGTGGGGGCTGCCTTGAAACGCCTCATTAGAGTTGCAATTCTAGTTCTAGGTTTGGCTACTGTAGGAACCGCAAGCTCTTACATGTGGTTCCAGCACAAAGTGAAGGACACTGGTCCTCTGACCGCCCCGGTTTCGGTCGTGATAGAACCCGGGATGGGGCTCACCAGTATTTCTGCAAAACTAGCCACTGCAAACGTAATCACTAGCCCCTGGATCTTTGAATTGGCAGCAAGACTCACGGGCCAATCTAGATCCTTAAAAGCGGGTGAATACAAATTCTCTCCTGGCATAAATGTTGCTGACAGCCTGGTAAAGCTTTTAGCACATGATGTTCTAATTAGATTCATTACGATCCCGGAAGGGCTAACGACTGATCAGATCCTAGAACTTATTATGTCTGCCAAAGGGCTGAGTGGGACCCCGCCGCCCTCCATACCAGAAGGCAGCCTATTGCCAGAGACGTATGGATATGAACGTGGTCAGTCTCGTGCAACTCTCATTTCTCAAATGACTAAGGATAGAGATCAATTGATGTCAGAGCTTTGGGATAACCGAAACGACGATTTGCCATTTTCAACTATTGATGAAGCGGTAGTACTGGCCTCTATTATAGAGAAAGAGACTTCTATTTCGGAGGAGCGACGACACGTGGCGTCTGTATTTATAAACCGACTCAAACAAGGTATGAAGCTGCAGTCAGATCCAACCGTCATATATGGCCTCAATCCATCTGGTAAGGGGTTAGGGCGCTCTTTACGTCGGTCGGAACTTGAGAAGGCAACGCCTTTCAATACATACTTGAACTATGGCCTACCTCCATCCCCAATCTGCAACCCTGGCCGCGCTGCCCTCCGTGCAGTTTTCAACCCTTTGAATACCCTAGATCTCTATTTTGTCGCCAACGGTACCGGAGGTCACGTATTCGCCGAAACCCTAAAAGAACATAACCATAATGTTGCTCATTGGCGGCGTCTGAAAATGGGTCTCGAAGCGAATTGACATTTAGTCTAACCATTGGCCAAGCGCTGGCTACTTGAATAAAGACTGATTAAAGACAGAGCGGCGTTCGGTCTCCCCGCGCGCGGGTAGAGGGAAGATAAAGGAGGGGGGCCTGAGCGCGGGGAGACCTGTATTATTGACAAGACTTATTCTTACTACCAATGATTGTCAACATAAATGTGGGAATATTTCCCACATTTATGTTGGGAAAGAAATTCTGTCCGCTTCCAAACCCTGAGAAAAAGCTTCATGAAGATGCTGTTTTTAGCTGGAATGGGGCTATTCACACCCCTCATCAGCAATCCATTTACAGCGAATGAGAGAGCAAAGGGTTGTTGATGTTAAAGACTATTTGGACGATAACAAAGTTGCCCCATAACTGTTTCTTGTTGATCTTACCCTACCCTTCGGCATATGCCCTTAGGATCACTTAATACACATTATTGAACTGAAAAGAGGAGATAGACATGGCCACCATTATCGTGCTTTTCAATCTTAAGAACGGAGTAACCACCGAAGACTACGAGGCCTGGGCTAGGGAGACCGACCTACCAATAGTGCGCGGCCTTAAGGCCATTGATAGTTATGATGTCTACAAGGCCACTGGCCTACTGATCGGTGATGATGCACCACCTTATAAGTACATCGAGATCCTACAGGTTAATGATATGGATACCTTCGGCCAAGAACTAGAAACGGATGCTATACAGAAAGTGGCGAGCGAGTTCCAAGGTCGTCTAGCGGATAATCCATGGTTCATAATGTGCGAGAGCCTCAGCTGAAGCATTGGAGGCAGACATGAGCATGTATGGACTTGAAGGCAAAGTGGCTGTCGTTACTGGATCAGGCCGACCTCGAGGTTTGGGCGAAGCCATGGTTAAACGACTAGCAGCTGAGGGCTGCAAAGTTGTGGTTCATGATATAGGGGAAACAAAGGGCGATATTGCTCCAGATCACGGTATCGGTAAGCAACGAGAAATGGAACAGGTAGCCCAAGAAATCCGTGATGCCGGTGGAGATGTTTCTACGTTTATGGGAGACGTATTGCTCGAGCAGGACGTGTCAGACCTAGTCGAGTTTGCAGTCGATACGTACAAACGCCTAGATATAATGGTTAACAATGCTGGTATCGGCTACTTGTTCGGCCCACTTGTTGAGATGACAGCCGAACATTGGGATGCAGTCCTAGGAGTTAATTTGCGGGGGCCATTCTACGGCATCAAATACGCCGCCAAGCAGATGATTAGACAGGGCGACGGCGGGCGTATTATAAATATAGCCTCCCAGGCAGCAAAATCAGCATTTGCCCAAACTGCAGCATACACTTCTTCGAAACATGGCCTGGTAGGTTTGACCCGTACAGCAGCATTGGAGTTAGCGGAACATCGCATTACCGTGAATGCCATATGCCCAAACCACGTCACTACAGGCCTAGGTGCCTGGCAAAACGATTTTATGTCCAATGCCCAAGACAAGAGCGAAGAGAGTTATTTAGCGGAAATGCGGAGTCGCATTCCAATTGGCCGGGTAGGTCTTCCCCAAGACATAGCGAAGGCATGTGCATTTTTGTGCTCAGATCAAGCTGACTACATTACGGCAGAGGCGCTAAACGTATCGGGTGGCGAGGAGTATCACTGACATGACGTCCCTTTCCTGGCCAAACGGTAAACGACTCGCCGTATCTCTGGTAGTCAATGTCGAGGAAGGTGCAGAGGAGAACATTCTCGACGGCGACAAAGGGCCAGAACCAGTAGACGAACTGCAATCTTCGCCGCGCAAGCCTGTACGTAACTATGGCAACGAGAGCAATTACAGATACGGCATTACTGCCGGCGCCCCGCGCGTTCTAAGCCTTCTAAGAGATAAGAATGTCACTGCAACATTCACAGCGGCAGCTCTCGCACTCGAGCGCGCGCCCGCCCTTGCCAAGCAGATTGTTGCGGATGGTCACGAAGTTTGCGCCCACGGTTATCGTTGGGCGCATCAACACCGCCTGGGGACCGAGGAAGAGAGAGATTTCATCAGGAAGGCTACGGTGTCCATCGAAAAAACTTGTGGAGAACGGCCAGCTGGATGGTTGTCCCGCTACTTACTTACTGAACAAACGAGGCGTCTACTAATCGAGGAAGGCTATACTTATCATATGGATGACTATTCCAACGACGTGCCGTTCTGGGATGTAATCGATGGAAAGCCCATCATAATCGTACCTTATGCGCTGGATACTAATGATATGAAGCTATGGATGGCCCCTGCTTATACTCCCAACCAATGGCTCGACTATGCTATTAACACTTTCGACTGCCTTTACGACGAAAGTACCGAGTCTTGCAAAATCATGTCGATTGGTGTGCACCTTCGTATCATCGGTAGGCCTGGTCGAATCTGGGCACTCAGAGAATTTCTAGAACACGCGTCATCCAAGACAAACGTATGGTTTTCTTGTCGCAAAGCTATAGCCGAAACCTTTGCCGAACAGGTACCCGCGCCAGTTTAAGACTGTGCAACTAGAATTGGAGATCAGACATGGTTGTTGAAGCTGCCAAGGTTGGGCAAAACCGCTATCGGGAGCGTGGGGGGCGCTACTTTGAGGATTTTGAAGTGGGACATATATACGAGCATCGGCCTGGTCGCACTATTACCCTCACGGACAATATTTGGTTTACCCTCTTGACTATGAATACTCATCCTACCCACTTCGACGCGGAATATGCAAAGCACACTGAATTCGGAAAACCACTCATTGTATCAACCCTGACACTTTCCATCGTTACGGGTATGAGCGTCTCCGATATCAGTCAGAAAGCAGTAGCAAACCTGGGCTGGACTGATATCAAGCTGCCTCATCCTGTCTATGAGAGGGATACGATCACGGCCGAATCCGAAGTTCTCTCCAAACGCCCATCAAAGTCACGTCCAGGTCAGGGTATTGTCAGCTTTCGCACCACTGGTTTTAATCAGAATGGGAATGTCATTTGTGAGTATGAACGTACTATTTTGGTTATGGGCAGAGAAAACGATATAGAGGAGAAAGCCGGGTATTAAGGATGACCAAACGATTCATAGGCGGCTTAACGGAGTCCGAAGAACGGCAAATTCATGATGCTATTGAAAAATGGCTCGAACGTGACGTCCGTCCTCAAGTGCTAAAGCTGGAGCAAGCTGACGAATACCCCAAAGACTTTGCCGACCAGATGGCCGAACTTGGTCTATTTGGTGCCACCATTTCACCCGATTATGGAGGTCTCGGTATGTCTGCCTCCACATACGCTAAGGTAGTCACTCAGATTTCTGAAGTTTGGATGTCGATAACTGGTATCTTTAATTCTCATTTGACCATGGCTACCATTCTGGAGAGAAACGGCAGTGAGCAACAAAAAAAAGAATGGCTCCCTAAGTTTGCTACTGGTGAGAAGCGCGGTGCTTTAGCACTAACCGAACCAGATGCTGGAACAGACATCCAAAGCATCAAGACAGCGGCCATTTGGAATGGTAACGAATACATAGTAAATGGCAGTAAAATGTGGATTTCAAACGGTATCCACTGCGACGTAGTTGCATTGGTAGCTAAAACTAACCTAGAAGCAGACCCCCCACGCAGAGGCATGTCCGTTTTTCTCGCCGAAAAAGGTCATGGATTCCGAGTGGCTCGCAAGCTTGAGAAGCTTGGATATAACGGAATCGATACCGCTGAGCTGGTGTTTGAAAACTATAAGTTGCCTCCGGACAATCTTATAGGTGAAGAAGGGCAGGGTTTTTATGCTGTACTTAACGCGTTGGAATTGGGTCGCATCAACATTGCTGCTCGAGGAGTAGGTATAGCTCAAGCTGCCCTCAACGATTCTGTTCGTTATGCCCAAGAACGCAAGACATTTGGAAAACCCATCGCTCAGCATCAAGCCATCCAGCTTAAGTTGGCAGACATGGCAACACGGTTGGAAGCTGCAAAACTACTCACCGAGCAAGCAGCAAAAACGTTTGACAAAGGCGATCGATCGGACATGGAAGCGGGCATAGCCAAGCTTTTTTCTTCTGAAACAGCATTACAGAATGCCACCGAGGCCCTGCGTATTCATGGTGGGTACGGTTATTCCAAGGAATTGCACGTAGAACGATATTTTCGTGATGCACCGCTTCTGTGTATTGGTGAAGGCACCAATGAAATGCAGCGCATTATCATCGCCAGGCAATTGATAGACCGGAACAAAATATGAAGTGAGTACTTCGTCTTTAACAACAATGGGAGACGATATAATGCACAGCGTCTGCAACTAGCGTAGATTAAATAGTCCATACCCTCTTAAACGGGATTTGCAAGATAACATTTTTTTGGAGGCAGTCGACGCCGCTACAGAAAAGATGCACCATTAAAGAAATCGTCACTCTATAATCATTCGCAATCAATCACGAATCAAAGAGACGCTATTACATGACAGCCATAACGTCCGAAGAATTGAAAGCCATCAGCGAGTCAGTCCGCTCGCTCTGTGCAAATTTTCCCAATGAATATTGGAGAGACCTAGATCGAGAACGTACCTACCCTACGGATTTTGTTAACGCTATGACTGAGGGAGGGTTTCTCGCCGCCCTAATACCCGAGCAATATGGTGGAAGCGGACTCGGACTTAAGGCCGCCTGTACCATTCTAGAAGAAATTCATAAGTCAGGTTGCAATGCCAGCGCATGCCATGCCCAGATGTACACCATGGGAACAGTCCTCAAACATGGTAGTGAAAACCAGAAATCGGAATGGCTACCAAAGATAGCAGCTGGTGATATTCGCCTCCAAGCATTTGGGGTAACAGAACCCACAAGCGGCACTGACACCCTATCTCTGCAGACAACAGCTGTAAGAGTTGGCGATCAATATGTATTAAACGGTCAAAAGATTTGGACATCACGCGCCGAACATTCCGATTTCATGGTCGTGTTAGCGCGAACCACACCCAAAGATAAGGTCAAGAAAAAGGGTGATGGCCTGTCAGTGTTTATGGTTGACATGCGCGAGGCCCTAAGAGATGGGATGACCATAAAACCTATCCGAACAATGATGAACCACGCCACAACAGAGGTATTTCTTGACGACGTAAAAGTTCCAGCAACCAATCTGATTGGAGCAGAAGGGAAAGGGTTTCGTTACATACTCGATGGTATGAACGCTGAGCGCACACTAATCGCTGCCGAGTGTCTGGGCGATGCTCAGTGGTTTATAGACAAAGCTGTGGCCTATGCCAATGAGCGCCAAGTCTTTGGCCGCCCTATTGGACAGAACCAAGGTGTCCAGTTCCCGATAGCTCGGGCATATGCTGCGTATCGCGCTGCCGCACTGATGGTAGATGAAGCAGCATCCAGATTCGACGCCAGCGAACAGGCGGGAGAAGAGGCTAATATTGCAAAAATGCTGGCCTCAGAGGCTTCTTGGCAAGCTGCCGAGATGTGCATTCAAACCCATGGTGGCTTCGGTTTCGCGGAGGAATTTGATATTGAGCGCAAATTTCGTGAAACCCGACTTTATCAGGTGGCACCTATATCTACTAACCTAATACTCGCTTATCTAGCACAAAATGTGCTTGACCTGCCCCGATCTTATTAGAACGCCTATAGCCAGCATGCCAGACCTCCCAGCATACTTTAAGAGCTTTGACCTTAAACAAATGCTTGCCGACCATCCGATCGGGGCAGAGTTTGTTCCCACGTTTGCAAATATAAGCCGCGACGAGCTGAGGCATCGGCAAAACAAACTATTTATGCGCTGTGTCCAGCGCGCCTGGGAGATACCATTCTATCAGCGCCTCTGGGGTCAAAAGGGGCTCGAGTCCGGCGACATAAGGTCCCTCGACGATATAACGACAATACCGGTTTTTTCCAAGGCGGACCTGATGACGAGTTTAGATGTAAGCCCTCCATTCGGGGATTTTGGAGGAGTAGATTTCAGTGATCCCGATCACGCCCCCGCCGTTATGCACACCACATCCGGTACTACCGGAAAGCCACAGGTCATTTTGTTCAGTGCAAAAACCCGAGAGATTCAAAACTTACTGGTAGCTCGCGCCTATCTGTTCCAGGGAATGCGAGGCAGTGATAGGGTCCATTCAGTTTACGGCCACGGAATGGTTAATGCTGGACATTACATGCGCGAGGCAGTTATTCACTTCACCAACGCCCTGTTTATGTCCGCTGGCACCGGTGTTGAAACCCGCTCTGTGCAACAAATAGAGCTAATGAATCGCTTCAAACCAACAATAATTGTCGGTTTCGTAGATTACGTCAAAAAACTAGCCTATGTGGCACAGGATGCAGGACTTGAGCCAGGAAAGGATATTCCGGTAAGATTGATTTCTGGCCACTTTGGTCGCGAAGATCGCAACGAAATCTCTCGACTTTGGGGTGGTGCGGAATGCTTTGACTGGTACGGAGTTGGGGACACAGGAATAATTTCTGGGGAAGGCCCCGACCATAACGGAATGTATGTATGGGAAGACGCGCACTACGTAGAGATTCTCGACGTTGAAGACGGTAGCGAAGTTCAAGATGGAGAGCATGGCGATATCGTGACGACTGTTCTTTTTAAGGACGATCTTTATCCAATGATCCGTTTCAACACACACGATGTATCCGCATATCACACCACCAGCAATGATACCGGCCTCGTCTTTAAGCGCCTTCAAGGCATCTTTGGACGCTCTGATAACATGGTAAAATTGCGCGGTATAAATGTATTTCCTCACGGCATCGCGGGTGTTCTTTTGGAGCGACCAGAATTTAAGGGAGAATATTTTTGTCGGGCTGTGCGCGACGAAAGTGGTCGGGATGATATGATTGTGATGGTCGAAGTTGAGGACTTAAGAGAAGAGTTGCGCCGAGATTTCCAGGCTCTTCTAAAAACTCGAATTGGTGTGGAGATGGAAGTAACCCTGCATAAACCAGGAGCGCTCGCAGATCTCACCGAAATTGAAAAACGTCAAAAACCAAAACGCCTTTCAGACGAACGTTTTGGTACATAAGCGTAAGAGAATTCTGCAACAGGCATGTCCAAGAAAGCCCCATGGATTCCATTTTAGTACCGTGCCTATCGGAAACTCTTAAGATCTACGATCTCCACTCCGTAAGAATTCAGAATCGCATCCGTGACCTGGAAAGCATAATTTTATCTGACAAAGAACTTAACGACGATGAAGTCCGGTCTACTCTTAACAAGATTCTAGATCAGATGATTAATGAAGCAAGCCTAACTGACGCAGACCGTGCCATAATATTTAGTCGGGAGAAATTTTTCACACCTGGAACGGTGATAGGTGATTACGAACTCAATAAACGGGGCCTTCATCTCTTTAGACTTACAGCTGCAACCCTAATCGATTATCGGCGGCGCGCCACATTGGGATATTTAAGTTCCGATATAACCCGAGCCTTTGCCGCGAGTGGGTTCTGGCTATGTCATAATTTTCTCGAACCCGGTCAACTTCAAGTAGTCAAGAATGAGATCAGTGGTATTCCTAACGCTGAAAACAAGACAAACAAAACGCTAGTGTTTGGAAAAAAAACGTCTAACACACTTCGCTCGACTATGGCCCTGCACCAAGATCGAAAATTCCTTGAGATTCTTGCCATTACCTCAGGCATGGCCATGGACCGGGACCTGCAGAGTCATATTTCTAACTCGGCCTTCATACAAACCGTCGTGCACCAAGACAGTAGTCAGGACGTTCAAAAAAATATACACCGTGACACATTCCACCCAGCATTTAAGTGGTGGTTTTTCTTGGAAAAAACCTACATGAAAAAAGGACCCTTCGTGTATGGTCCAGGATCCAATCGGCTAACGCCTACCCGAATGGCATGGGAATACCGCCAGTCAGTTGACCTTACTAGCGAGCAGGTAAATAAGGACAGCTATGACTATGGTCATAAGGAGGGATCGTTCCGAGCTAACAAAGATGATCTGGTTGAACTCAATGTTGTGCCCCAACCCATAGAAGTTCCGGCGAACACACTTCTCATTGCTAATGTCCAGGGGTTCCACTGCCGTGGAGATGCCCAGCCTGGAACCCTCCGCCGCAGCTTACATGGCTCTATTCGCCGCTTGGCGCCTTTATCAACAAACGGGCTCTAAGCTCTAATGGTACTTGATCAGATAAACCACCTGAGAACCCGGTGTGCGATGCAAGCGTGCCATAACATTAGTCTGGCTAAGATAATCGTGAACTGCTCGGGGACATCCCTCATAGGCATCATAATCATCAATGATTATGATGCCACCAGAAACCACTTTTGGATAAAGTGCAGTTAAACACTCCATCGTAGAATCGTACCAATCCCCATCCAAACGTAGAACGGATATTGTCCGATCCTGCGGAAAATGTGGAAGTGTGTCAGCAAACCAACCCTTGTACACTCTAATTCTATTCTTAGAAATACCCTGACTATAAACAAGGTTACAAAACTCATCGTAATCTGCCAGACAATTGGCAAAATATTTTGGGCTTTGCTTACGATTTTCTTCCTTCGCTGCTTCACCGTCAATGGGCTTAGGGTCAGGTAGACCCTCAAAGGAATCAAAAAAATGAAAGTGCGTATCATCAGCGCACACGCCCATCATAGCGCAGGCCATACCTCCCTTCCAAGTTCCACATTCAACAACATCGGCAGGTATCCTGCTTGAAAAAAATTGTATGAGCATGAGATTTTCTATAAACCGTTCCGAGCGCACCATCGACAAGGATTGAAATTTCTTTACCAAGGCGAGAATATCTTGGTCAACATCAACAGTGATTTTTGGCTTGAATGGTGTCTGCGGCATTTGCACCCACAAAATTTAGTTAGTCACCCATAAATGTTTCAAGAAACCGGCCTATGACTTGATGAACGAGGCTCGGCAGCACGTGCACCTGGTCGGGCTCCCATACCAGGTCTCGGCTTGTATTTGTGACCATCTCATAACTGGGAAAATAATCGACACGTTTATACTCTGCACACACCTGTTGTACCGCCGACAACAACGTTGATTTTGAGTAGGCGTTTGCAACAACAACGTCCTTGTCAGTAAACGTCATGCCTAACGGAACAGGAGAAATGGTGATCACAAATCGCATATCTCTATTACACTGATTCCGCACGAGCTCAATCACACGGTGTATATCATCAACCACCTGTTCATGAGTAGCATTGATGAATTCAAACCTCTCGCGTTGGTTCTTGATCATAAACGGCGGTGGCACTCTGTTAAGGACTAAACCCGTTTGAGTGTCTCGCCAAGTTTCAGTGAGGCCAAGAGTCAAGAAAACCAAGGTAGCCTGATCAATCTTGGCAGTAGCCGCTGACACCCTTTTTCGAGCATCCATGGCGTGCTCAAAACCTAACATTTTGAGCTGGCTCACTTGGGGGTCAAACCATTGACCAGGCAAGGCCTCTATTAATCCCTCGTTCTCTAGGTCTTGCTTTCCGAAGAAACGTTCAAATTCACTGACCATTGATGCCGATGAATACTTGTTTAGGACCGAACGGATGGAAAACAGGTTATAGCCAGACTCGGCGTATTTCTTTTTCTGTGAAATTCTGGGCGCTGCCTGGTCGACATAATCCATGGGCATCTCAAAATCCATAAGTAAAACGTCAATACTTTGTGCCGATAATGCACTTTCCACTTCGCGAGCAAAGCAAGAACCCATCGTAAAAACACGGTCGTCTTTGGACACCCTAAATTTTGGGGTATGGTGGACGTAATAGAGCTCTGTATTGTGAAACCTATACGCTCCAGACTTGCGATTATTGTTCCCAAGCTTGAAGGCCCGGTATTCGTTATTGCGCAAGCCTTGAAGAGTTTCCCAACCTGACGTCAAAACTAATCTCCATTAAACACACTGATGGATTAACTTACTTCACCCCAACTGCTATCATAAACTTTCCATTCCACCCTGGTCTAATATCGGGTGCCGCACCTCCAGCTTGGTTAAAACGGGCAACAACCCTGAATCCCCCGACACCTATCAGTGACTCGAACTCGTCTGGCGTGTAATGACGAGTATGGAAGGGATTAACTGGTTCCATCTTATGAGGACGAATAATTTCATTAGGTGTTGAGCAAATCAGTACTTTGGTGAGTCGGCCGAAAAGCTCAATCGCTCGATCTGCCTCTTCAATATGTTCCAGGAACTCGAAAGATACAACCGCATCAAACGGCCCTACAAGATTAGCGTCAAGGATGTTCGCGGTAAGGTAGTTAATGTTATCGCGAAAAAAATATTTCTCGTAATAGGACTTGGCCTCAGCAGATGCATCAACCGCTGTGACGTGACGGGCGACCTGGGCCAATAAGGCGCTTCCGTAACCCACACCACAACCAGCATCGAGAACATGCGTGTTTGCCTGATTGTCCTCCAACCATTTACAAGCTGTCTGATAGCGCAACCGGTGATCGGGTCGCACCTCAGCCAACGAGGTTGCCATAATGCGCTCCACAGCTATTTGGACCCCGAATGATGGCAGATAAAAGCGATCCCGGCCCAGCTGTATTTGAAATACTCGGTAAATGTTAGATTAACCCTCTCGGACCATTCACGGTGCGCACGGTGAACACCCTGGTCCGGACGACCTCGGAAACAAAACCAATCGTCAAACATCAATATGGCGCCATCAACAATCCGGTCACCAATAAAAGCAAGGCAATCGACAGCCGACGAATATAAATCGCAGTCAATATGAATGAGTGCAGCCGAAGAATCCCCTAACCGCACTTGCAAGTTCGGATCTGTTAATACGTCGGAGTAGAATCCTTTTATCAATGTAAACCGATCTTCAGACACCCCATTTGCTAATAGATTTTCGCGTACTGACGCCTCATCGCAACAGTACTGACCCTGATAAAAGGCTTCATATCCATCAAGATGGTCATCCTTTTCTAAATGAGGCAAGCCGGAAAACGAATCAAACCCGTAGAAATGTCTATCCAACTTCTCGGTGTCCGAGTGAATCTTAAAAGCAGTTGCCAGGGACTTTCCTTGGAAGACCCCAAACTCGTAATAGTCCCCTGCAACATCAGACTTTGACAAGAATTGTATAGCCTGGAGCATCGCCGTTTTCCGGTTAAACATCTTTTTTCACGCTATATGCCCCCCAAATCCTCTTGATTTATAAGGAATCATTTTAGCAGACGAGAAAATAATCTCATCCCATAGAAATCAACAGTATACTGCGTCTCCATGACAACGCTTGCCGAAGAATTGAGTGCTTCTTTTACCCGTATGCCCGAGGTTACCGGTGAGTTTCCGGACATTGATGCGGAACGTTTGACCGTTTTTCTTCTGGCTAGCGGTAACGATTTCATAGGCAAAACTCTGCCGACAATTCTGAGTATCATCAAACACGATACTGAGACAGCAATTCATATTCACACCGTCGATCCATCAGAAGACACCATAGCTCAGCTTGCCTTACTTCGCGCTACAACCCCCATCCTACAACTCTCGGCCACATTTGAAACAACGGTCAGTCAGTCGGATACTATCATACCTGCCTACATGTCGGCAGTTCAACTCATTCGCCTTTGTCAGATTCAGGCTTTCGCTAATAGATACTTTCTCACTATTCCCTCCGGGTCTATAGTTCGGAGCCCATTAAGATCTCTTCTTAAATTGCTTCAAAGTAGCGCGATCCTATTAGGGGAAAAGTTCCACGACCTTGTTGCCGTTGCACCGGAACAGATGGGCCACGTTTTTCTCGGAGAATGTGCACTGACCCTGATGAATAGGGTTTTTGACGGCACCCTGAAAGTAGGTAACAGCAAGACTGTTAAAAACGCGGTAACGGCTTTCATTGAGAGTCAGGCTGGTCCAAACATAGTAGGGAAAATACCTCAGGATTACTTCGGTGATGATGGTTCTCAAGACAGCAAGATTTGGCTGCCACCCACTACATACGTAACTCACCAGTTCGACAATACCCGTCGTCTTTGGGGCAAGACTAAAGGACTACGTGTACTCGTACTCAAACCTCGCATGGACTTACCATTTAAGACACCAAGCCTTCTCACACCCAAATCAAAAGAACTACTTACAGCTCAGTTCGGAAGCGGCGATCAAGCGTCTCTGCGACAGCATTGGGCAAGTTTCATAGAGAGATCCACAGAAGCCTTTGGCAATGCGGGGCACAACCCAGCAATCGTTGAACGGCCAATGCCAGAGTTAACACCGACATTGGCCAACCTTACACAAGCCGACATCGTAATAGTGCCACACAAGAATAATTTCCAGTTTGAAGGCTTGGACATGCCGGCTATATTCGTCATGCAGATTGCTCACCGCTGGCTATTCACTGCGGACCCCAACGGTTGGGGAGCGGGAGCGCGGGCCTATCCCTACAACGGCTTCCAAGACGCACCTAGTGACAGCGGTATTTATGAATTTTACAGCAATCTGATTCGTCGATCCAACGAAAGTAAATTTTCTCAGCCTGACCGCATGTCCCTAGACGCATTGCGGGAAAAAGGAGAGGTTCCAAACGAGGACTACCTGTTTTTCCCTTGTCAAATTCCACATGATGAGGTGGTAAGATTCTTTTGCGATGTTAGCGAACATGACGTGGTTTCCGCACTGACCAAATGGGCCAATAAAAACAAGGTTCATATGGTATTCAAGCTTCACCCGGCTAACTGTGCCAGCACCAAACCCCTACAAAAGATTGCCACGGGCCCATACATCCATTGGGCTAACGCTAGCATCCATGACCTTATCGAACACTCCACTGCAGTCTACACAATGAATAGTGGGGTTGGTCACGAAGCTATACTTCATGCAAAACCGATTGTGATGTTCGGGCGCGCCGAGTATGACAGAGTTGCAATACGCGCATCTTTAGAGGACCTCGATGGAGCTTACACTAGGGTGAGATCTTGGAACAAAGAAAAGAAGCTTGATGAATACCGACGCTTTTACCATTGGTTCACCCGCGACTTTGCGATTGACCTTCAAGATCAAGATAATTTAGACGAATCACTTAGCCGATTGGTAAGAATCGCGGAGGAGTTATGTACCTAAAGCCGTTGCATAAGCGTTCGGGACATTGAAACGGTGTAGCCATGTCAGCCATTGAAGAAGTCGTAAACAAAGCTCTCGCATGCCACAGCGCAGGCCAAAAGGAAGAGGCAACAGAACTTTTCGAAAGAATTCTAGAAGCCGCACCTAACCATCCTTTAGCACTTGAGTATCTAGCAGTACGCGCCATCAGGAAAAAACAATTCCCAGAAAGCGAGGCATACCTGACTCGTGCAATAGCTGGAGGGCATGCTCGAGCAGATTGCTATCTTCATTTGGGACGGCTCTACCGGGATACCCTAAGTTGGGAAGCAGCCATAGAAAATTATCGAAACTACCTGGAAAGCCAGCCCACCAATACAACAGCCTTGATAGAACTATGTCTCGCTCTTAGGAAAGTTGGCCGTTTGGATGAAGCCATCATCGCCGCCGAGCGCGCTGTAGAGACAGCACCGGGGCTCATAGAACCGATGTGCACTCTAGCAAGCGCCTTGCGTGAGGCAGGAAGGTCCGCTGAGGCCACTAAGGTATGGATGGTTGCAGCTAGCTACAATGCTGAAGACGAACGAGACAAAGAAATTAAAGCCACCGCATTGATGGCTCTAGGTCGTTTGGATGAAGCAGTCGGCGTCGCAGATCATCTTAATATTATGGGTCTTGAAAACTTCATAGGTTTGCCTCGAGGGGATGACTTGGACAAAGAACTTACACATATTCCGCCTTTGATTGGGGAACAACCAAGTCAAACCGGAAGTCCACTTCTTTTTGTTGGTGGGGGAGTTGATTACGTGAACCGATACGCCAGTGAGCTCCTTCGATCTGTCGCCGTACGAGCTCCTGAAATGGCAGTTCACATTCATATCGTCAGCCCTAACGGCACAGCGATTGAAGATCACCCCCTCAAGCACGTGTGCACAGAAACCGATGTGACCATAACATCGGAAAAAGCAAAACCGGATCCTACCTACTGCTCAACTATCCGGTTTGTGCGCCTAGCCCAAATATTCCGACACCTTGAGCGGCCCGTGGTAGCAATAGACATTGATAGCCTAGTGATCAATCCTACGACGGATCAACTTAAACAACTAATTCCGTTTGACGTCGCACTATTATTCCGGAATGAGCAGGTGTTTGTTCAGCAGCAATTAGCGGCAGGTTTTGTGGCTCTCTGCCCAACGGAAAATGCACGCCGTTATATGGATTCTGTTGCCGCATATATCTCTCATTTCCTAAGGCTGGGCAATGCTCGCTGGTTCCTCGATCAACTTGCTTTATTTACAGCAGCTAGAATTTTGTCCAACCTTAAGGGTATCAACATTGTCCGAGCTCCATTTAACGTTCTGGACTGGGACCAGTATGATGAAAAAAGTCTAATATGGACCACTAAAGGGCAGGGCAGCACCCTTCCACCGCTGCCAAATACAGACTGAAAGCAGATGGCAACAAGATGACATTGGAATTCGTCAAAGCCGGGGTCGCTGGATTGAGCCGTGCTCTGTCTGCAAAAGAGACAACAGCAATGAAGGCTACCAAAGCCTACTTAGACCGCATCGCGCAATTTGATGATAAGATTAATAGCTTTATCACCGTCACTGCAGATTTAGCTTTAAGGCAGGCTGAGGCATCCGACCAACGACGGACGGCAGGTAATAGCATTGGAGTTCTGGACGGCATACCCATCGCACTAAAAGACAACATTGACTTAGACGGCGTTGTCACAACAGCGGGAATTGGAGCTTTCCACAACCGCAAAGCTAATGCTGACGCCTGGGTAACTAGACAACTAAAATCGGCCGGCGCGATAATCCTCGGAAAGACAAATATGCATGAAGCAGCGCACGGTGCTACCACCGCAAACGAGGTTTACGGGTATTGCTATAACCCCCACAAGGCCCAGCATACACCGGGCGGATCATCCGGAGGTACAGGCGCAGCTGTAGCATCGGGTTTGTGCGCTGCCGGCCTTGGCACCGACACCTTGGGGTCGGTACGCATTCCAGCAGCCCTTAATGGCACCGCGGGAATTAAAACTACATATGGGTGCATAGACCTGGAAGGTGTGGTGCCATTGGCTTGGTCATTGGACACTATCGGTCCCCTTGCCCGCTCCGTGGAGGACTTATCCTTGTTACTCGCAGCCATGGGTGTTTTTAAGGCTAATTACCCCATCACCCGTAATCTAATTCAGAAAAATAAAACCCTTTCAGATTTACTGAGTACCGATCTATCCAGTTTAATCCTTGGGCGCCTTACTACGCTCAACGTACCCGGTGGTATCGAGGTGGATGAGAACATAGAAGCCGCCTATGAGGCCGCATTGGAGACCCTTGGCAAGGCCGGAGCAATCATTAAAGACGTTTCTTGGGAAGGCTATGATCAGAACCAAGTCCGACCGAAAGCTCTTCTTATTATTGAGTCCGACTTAGCCAACATCTTTAGTGAAGAACTAGAAAAAAATCCTGAAGGATTCACAAGCATATTCCGTAAAGGAGTTGAGTTTGGCCGAGCCCAGGACGCCCCCAAACTCGCGAAAGCCTATCAGACCCTTCGGGATGTTAATGTCGTTGCTAGTAAAATCTTTACGGAAGTCGATGCGCTAATTACTCCAACTACTCCTTGCCTAGCCTGGCCTTTCTCGGAAGAGATGCCTCTGACTTTGACATCGTTCACCGCCTTCGCCAATTATATTGGTGCACCATCAGTATCTGTGCCCATGGGCAAAACTAACACGGGGCTGCCTATGGGCCTGCAGATAACCACCCCACCATGGCAAGACGCTTTAGCGTTGACCATTGCTCATACCTACGAACAGGCCGCTGGCACGGATATGATGCCGGAAGGTTTTTAGTTTGCAACAGAAGTATAGCTCGCAAAGCCTATAAACACGCTACACGCACATTCTGGTACTTAGAACCACGCCCATCTGGCAACAGCACCAGGGTTACTCCCTTGCGCAAGCCAGCTGAAAAAAAGGGGTCACCATGACACAACTGCTCTGCTTCACGCCTATCCTTGACCTGTATGTACCACAAAGCTCCGATGGGATTTCCAAGATCGTCAGTATACAATGAACCAGAGGTACGGATTTTTCCCCTGTTGGCCTTTATGTAAGCTTTGTGAGCATCCAAGTGAGCACGATAGATGTGCGCAGATGCAGGGTAGTCTTGGAAGTGAGCAACGAACATCATAGTAGCATTATCATAGAATAAGAAATGTACTGAGTCCCTAGGGTAATCTTCCGGTTAAAGGCATATTGTAGAGTGAATTCGCAAATGTGAAGTTGCGGGCACGTAAGTCTGAGTCAAGTAGTACGGATCGGCCCTCTGGACACAGGCCGTCAGCCCAAGAGACCAAATCCACCACCACTTCACAGTAAGTCCATTTCCCCCTTATCTAAAACAAAATCATTTATAGTGACAAACAAATTATGCTGAACTGGTTTGTGTACTGCCACCTTCGGCGTATGATGATCATCCGCAACACCCAACGCCAATAAAACAAGGCATCAGAAAGAACACCATGAACAACTCACCCATAGCTGCCGAAAGTGTTACACAGGTGGACCACAAAGTCTTCAGGGGTGCCATTGCCTACACCTCCAAGAAGACAAAACGCATGGACCAGGAACGGGGTAGGGAATTCTACACTATTACCGTGCATTCGGAGGGTTCTCGGACGATAGTGGTGCACACAGAAATTGATGATCGACCATGTGTTATGCGTGACGCCACCTATTCCCTCAATCCTGACTGGATACCCACAGACTGCTTCGTGCGACTCTCAGTAGCAGACAAGTTTATGGGGACTGGATGGTTTCGCTTTACGCCAACCTACGCTGAGTGTGAGACTTTCACTGCTATTGAAGGTCGGATAACCCAGCGTTTCGAGTTGTCAGCGCCAATGAAATCGTTTCAAAACCATGCAATCGCGTGCGATAGCTGGCACTTCCGACATTATGATATATCCAAAGGTCCCGGCCAGCAGCGCATCGAACCATTCCTCCTATGCTCCCCAGACCATCGCGGTGCTACCGGGCCCATGCTCTATCCCATCGGCCTAAATATGGTGTACGTGGGCGACGAAGAAGTCACAGTGAGGGCTGGTAGCTTCGCCGCACACCATTTCCAGTTCCCTGGATCGACAGAGCTCCCGGAGGAACATCCGCCATACGATATATGGACCACCGCCGACGGCGAGTTTAATTTTTTGAAAGGCGGCGTAGAAGGTTATATGCAGACCTGGTACGAACTGGTTGAATTTGAGCAAGTAGTTTAGAACGTTACTTGTAGACCACATACGAATTAGTTGAACTGAGCAAAGAGATATGAGCAATACTCCCCCACTAACCGGTCAGACAGCCGTTATTGCAGGGGGCTCCAGCGGTATCGGCTTTGCATCAGGAAAAGCACTCATGGAGCTTGGAGCATCGGTCACTCTTGTAGGCCGTTCGAGCAATCGGCTAGTAGATGCCAAAGACCGGCTAGGAGGTACAACAAATATTGCATCATTGGATCTTTCGGATATGGACTCCACCGCTTCTTTTTTTAAAGAGCACGGCCCCTTAGACCATCTCGTCCTATCCGCCGTTTCAGGCGCTTCTCTTGGACCCTTTATTGATGCAGATAACTCTGCGCTCAGGGAAACTTTCGACAACAAGTTCTGGCTCTACATGAACACTCTGCGTGCAGCCCTAGCAGTGTTAAAAGAAAATGGGTCTATCACCATGATCACGGGTGCATCAGCGCAGAACCCGGTGCCTGGAACTACGGCGCTCGCTGCCGTCAACGGTGCGTTGGAAGCAATGATCGGGCCCCTAGCGGTGGAACTAGCACCTCGGAGAGTCAACGCCATTTCGCCTGGTGTAATCCACACAGAAGCCTGGGATCGAGTACCGGCGGAAGCCCGGGAAATCAATTTTGTCCGTGCCGCGGAAAAAACGCCTGTTGGCACAATTGGCACGGCTGACCAAGCCGGACAAGCCGTGGCTTCACTAATCTCTAATCCATTTCTTGATGGGGTGATCCTGGTCGTCGACGGTGGATTAATGCTTGCCTAAATCAGGCGAGACCCGCCAGATCAAACCATCCCCGGTTCCTTGCCTCAGTTCATGCCAGTCGTGCAGCAGACAGATGCCGTGAGATAAGCTCTATATGACATGTGACATCCATGTCTATCCCGGAAATCGGTCCAATGCGGTTGATAAGGTAGGCAAAGGCACATGCCAGAACCAACGCCCGAGAAGCCCGAAAAAAGGGCCCGTGATCGAGCTCAACTCCTAAGAGTGGGCGAATACTTTCATAGCCCGAATAAAAAGCACGATTTACTTCTTCCCGACGCACATCCATATCAATCCGCCAGACAAAAGTTTGTATATCTTCAGCTAGGTAGCCATCACCGCACTGATCAAAATCCACAATAGCAATACTGCCATCAGTTAGCTTCCACAGGTTGGCGTATTGAAAGTCACCATGACAGGGGCCACGAGGTAATTTCTCTAAGGGAAGTTTTTCGTACTCGCCGAGGATAATGCTAGCTGCATGTGCAAAAAAGTCGCGCTCCTTTGGAGCCACTTCATAGAGGTCCGGCAGCCTAGCTCGCAGAAAAGCCTTGTTATCAAATACTCGGCGGGAAGATGGTACAAAAGTCTTTCCCGCCGCATGGACTTGCGCCAGCGCAATACCCAATGCATAAGCATCCATCTCGTTTAGCGTTTTATCAAATGGCGCACCTTGGAGCCAATCCATTAGCGCAATCGCCCGCAAGCCATCAGGCGCCTCAACGCCAAAACATAGGCTCCCATCTTTAGCCATTACAGATGCCGGCACACGGCAACCCGCAGCTGCCAGGTGGCGGGTAAATTGCAATTCGTAATTGTATTCTGACAGAGGACGGAAATCGGCTTTGGCTACCCTAAGCGCCATGTCGTTGCCACTAGTTTTAATATGGTAAAAATCGTTAGTGCCGCGGTAGATCAATTGGCAAGTGATTTTGCCATCAACATTGTAGCGGCGTTTGACCTCCATACTTAGAGCCTGGGGATCCAATGTGGTGTGAATGACCGGAAACATTGCCTTAGCCTATTTAAAGTTCTCGCCAGGAATGGACGGGACTAGCGTTTCTGTCAAGAGAAGTGCTTGACAGGGCTCCACAAACGGGCAGGCTGAAAGTATGGATACAAATCAAAGGGGAGTGCTTGGAGGGGTATATGAGATTGGGATAGGCATCCCGACGGATGCTATTGATGAGTGCATCAATCACTGGCAAGCCTTTGGATATCGGGTAGGACCAAGAGGTGCATTATCGGCTTACGGGGCAAAATCTCTCTACAACGTAGAATCTGATCTCACCTCAGTACGTTTACTTCACAGTGACTCCAATGTTGGACTAGTGCGAATCATGGCCTGGGACAAACCTAATGGGTATGGCCTTAACATGGCCAACATTAGAGTCCCTGGAGTAAGGTGGACGGTTCAGAAAACTGCAGATCTACTGAATATCTATAACCATGCCCTTGTGGCCCAGCGTAAGGGAATGCCCATTAACGTCCGTGGACCGGACGTTAATCCCGACCAACTAAAAAAAGCAGAAGAAAAAATACCATTCCGGGAACCCATTGCGGCCAACCATGAATTGGCCATTTTTCAGCCCCTGTTCCAACAACTAATTATGAAGCGTTGGGTTGCGCTGCTGCCCAATTATGGCACAGTTGCAGAAGACAGTGTTATGCGTACTTCCGAGATCTGTCATTTCGCAACAACCGTGCACAACATTGATCCTGCAGCCTATGACTTATTCACTGATGTATTGGGATTTGTGGAGGGGGAATCTCTTACCTTACCCTATGTTGAAAACAGAATCTGGACGGTAATGTTTGATATGGTACCGGGAGAGGAAGTAAGTTTAAGAAACTTCAACAATCCAAACTCTGGAAAAGGTCTTGAGGGCGAATTGCCTGGCAGATTCCGACCCTTCATTATCCATTCAGCTAGCCGCGAGAAAGACCGTTTCATTGACTCCCAACCAGGAAATCTGGGGTATTCACTGTTCACCTGTCGTGTGGGTAACTTGTCAGCTATGCGGGACGGCGTAGATGAGGCTGGGGCAACAAACATTACTAAGGTAGTAGAAGATGAGTTTGGCTCATCAGCCTTTTCCTTTACAGCCCCGGACGGGTATGTTTGGACTCTAATTCAGGGCTAATACATCAGCCTCCGGTAAAACCACAATTATTATTGAAAGCAAAGACTCATGAAGCGCAAAGAAATAATAGGCGGCGTTTTCGACATTGGGGTCGGTGTGACTGATATGGAGGAAGCCCTATTATTCTGGAAGGCTTGCGGCTACCGGGCCGGGCCAGAAGGAAGCATAAGTGCTGTCAAGGCAAAGTCCCTATATGGCGTTGATTCGGATCTCAGATCTATCCGACTTTTACATCAAGATGCAACAGCAGGGCTAATTCGTCTAATGGTATGGGATAAACCTAGCGGGGTTGGACTAAACAAGGCACCTCTTAAAACGCATGGCAATCGCTGGTCAGTGCACAAGACTGATGACCTCCTTAACGCTTATATACACGGCGAGGTTTACCGGCGCCAAGGGGGCAACATTAGTCTCACCGGACCCGAGTTTAATCTCGACCTCGGAGTGAGAATGGAAGACAAAAAACCATTCCGAGAAGTCTTGTCTTCAAACGGTGATGTTCTGCTGTTTACCCCCCACGCCCAATACATTCTTATGACCCGCATTAATTATGACGTAAGCAAGTATGGCACCATCAATGCAGACTGTCCGTTGCGCGGAAGCGAAGGGTGCCACATGGCAATCGTTATTCAGGGTGACAACATTTCTATATTTGATTTTTATGAGAATGTTATTGGTTTTAAACGCTATCAACAGGTAGATATCGAATACAAACCAGACTACATGCCCAGCAAGATGTTTGATCTTACCCCCGAAGAGTCATTCTCGGAGGTAGATTTCGACGATCCGGACGCAGGTGATGCACCATCAGAACATCTTCCTGGTCGTCTACGTTGCTTTCTTTGCCGCGCGCCCTTCCCCTTGGATGATCGTCTCGCCCTTTCCCAACCGGGAAACCTTGGATATTCCCTTTTTACCGCGCGCGTTGGCGATTTGAAATATATGCACCGAAAGGTGGCAGCATCCGCAGCAAAGGCCACCACAGAAATAATGAGTGATGAATTTGGCACCCCAGCCTTTTCCTTTGTTGCCCCGGATGGTTTCACATGGACGGTTATGCAGTACCAAGAAAAAGGCCAAACCTAGTGAATTTGAGAACTTTCTTGTTGATAGCTGCAGGCACATTTATCACCTCTTACACAGCGACGCACGCGCAGAAGGTCGAAATAATAGCCGGGGGAACAGGGTTCCCAAACACGGCTGGCGAACAAAAATGGTTTGCCTTCCGCGATAGCTTAAATGCAACAATTGGAGATGACCTTGAACTAACGATGCTCATATACGGCGAGTTGGGCCCGGAAGAGAATCTTGTGAGTGGCATTCGCCGCGGACGAATTCATTACGCTAACTGGTCAGGTGCGGTGACCGCGACGGTCTTGCCTGAAATGGCCATGATATATGCCCCGTTCCTGTTCGATACTTATGAGGAAGCAGATTTTATTCTTGATAACTACCTGTTCGCCGCATACTCACAGCTATTGGCAAAACGGAATGTGCATCTAGTTGCATGGGATGAGATTGGCTTCAATGAGGTATATAGTAAATTTCCTATTCTTGTTCCTCGTGACGCACAGAGCCGTCGATGGCGCATAGCGTCAAGCGAAAGTGCGCGACTGTTTGCAGAAGCCATAAATGTTGATGTCATTCCCTTGGGATATACAGACGTCGTCTCTGGGCTACAAACCAATCTCATAGAAGCTGGTGAGAATGCGATCACTATGTATGCCCGTACCGGGATCGCTAGTGAAGCTAGCCATTTAACTATTACGAATCATTCCTTTGCCACATCCATTATCGTATCGAAAAAATCCTGGTTTGATAGCCTGGCATCACCAATCCGCAAAGCCTTAGGTGACGCTTGGGTGGATATCAACATTGGCCGAGAATGGACACGGGCAGAATGGCGCAATGATTTAAGCAAAGCGCATTCAATGGGTTTTGACGTACACCACATCTCGCAGTCACAGAGGGATCTATGGCGCAAAGCTACTGCTGAGGTCCCCCAACGCATGATTGATAGCATCGGTGGGGAGTCTCAATCTATTTACGAGCTCGTTCTAGAGGCCAAACTGGAATTTGCGGCAAGAAATGCTATCCCATAGATCAAGAATGCGTTTTCAACTTGTGTTGATCGTTGGATATCTTGCGTTGACTGCACTAGCGCTCCCCGCATACTCACTTGAAGTTGTTGCCGGTGGTACTACCGTCGCGGGAACAGTGGGTGAAAAACACTGGCTTACATTTCAGAACCGCAGCTCCGCCGCATCCAAGGGCGACATTACCACCCGCCTACTGATATACGGTCAATTAGGAACAGAAGAAAACATACTCACCGCGCTTCGCCGGGGGCGGGTACAATACGTCAATATGTCAGCGGCCGTAACTACAGCAATTGTCCCGGAATTGGCACTTCTTTACATTCCCTTCATATTCGATGATTACGGCGAGGCGGACTTCGTCTTTGATAATTACTTGTTCCATAAATATGGCCAAATGCTCCAAAAGGAAGACATTCACCTGGTAGCTTGGAGTGAGACAGGCTTTAGTCATATATACGGAGTTCGACCGATCTTGATACCAGAGGACACTCACAATGTTCGCTTTAGAGTTTCTTCAAGTGAGGCAGCCCGTCTTTTTGGGGAAGCACTCGGAACAGACATAATTCCGCTAGGTTTTACTGATATCGTTTCTGGGCTGCAAACCGGCTTAATTGAAGCAGGGGACGCCGCACTCAATCTGTATGTGCAGTGGGGAATCTCTGACGAAGCTCATCACCTAACATTAACCTCTCACACCTTTGGAACCTCTGTAATTGCTTCGCGTAAGTCCTGGTGGGACGGTTTATCTGCAAGACAAAGAGATACACTGACGGCAGCTTATCCATCCGCTGAGGAATCCCGCAAATGGACTCGGGAAGAGGTGGAACAGGATCTAATGGCCGCGAAGGATAAGGGAATTACTATCCATCGTATATCGGCACTACAAAGGCAAATGTGGAAAGATACCACTGCAAATGTCGCTGGTCGTATGATTGAGGCGATAGGGGGCGAAGCACAGGACATATACGAACTAATCCTTGAAGCCAAATACAAGTACACAGTCCAGAAGAAAACTCGGTAAGCGAGAACAAAATCATGAGAAAGTTGATGGAAACACTAGTTCGGTTCTGCTGCGTCAGTGGTTTTTTGTTTGGCACACCCGCTATCGGCAATCCAGTCCAAGTTATCGTAGCTGGAGCGACCGTTCCTGGTGCGGTAGGTGAAGAATTATTTCTTAAGTTTCGAGACAATGTATCAGCAGCGAGTGCCAACATAGATTTGAAGCTGCTCATCTACGGCGAACTTGGTTCCGAAGAGCAATACCTGGCTAGTCTTAGAAGAGGACGGGTACAGATAGGCGTTTATTCGGGCTTTGCCATGACCGGCGTGATGCCGGAGCTTGACGTACTTTATGCACCCTTTCTTTTCGACTCTGCGGATGAGGTGGATTTTGTTATTGACCGTTATCTTACCCAGACAGTTTCGGAACAACTTGCTGCCGTTGGCCTACATTTCTTACGATGGAATGAAATCGGTTTCAATCATGTATATGGTAAGAAGCCCCTCTTAACCCCTGCAGATACAGTCGGCATCCGGTTTAGAGTGGCATTATCAAGAAGTGCAGAATTGTTTGGTAAGTCAATCGGCGCTGATGTGATTCCAGTTAACTACGCCGAATTGATTCCTGCCTTAGAAACGGGACTTGTTGATGCTGGTGACACGTCCACATTTATCTACTCCCGCTCAGGTATCTCAGACAACGCACCTTACCTTACCCTCACCGCCCACGCTTATGCTTATGGTCTTATAATAGCCAACGCGCACTGGTGGAATTCATTAAACATTATTCAGCAGCAAGTGCTTAGTGATTCATTGCCCAGCATGGACTTTATTCGCCGCGGGGCGAGAGAATCTATGCGTCGAGATCTCGATAGGGTAGCCAGCCTGGGAATTCAAACTCACTATTTGACAGCTGCTCAACAAGACGCATGGGAGGCTGCCACAGTAGCATCGCATGCAGAACTTATTGACGTCATAGGCGGAAACGCGCAGAGCTTTTATGACCGAGTATTAACAGGTAAAGCAGCCTTTGACGCAAGCACAGCGACCAGCAACAAGTTAGATAAATCCAGGGTCCAATGATCGGGCGCTCTGCGAGCACATAATGATAATATTATGAATAAGTAAACTTAGGTGCTCGCTTTTGTTTGAAGGCTTGGTAGCCTTCCTTAAAGTCTTCACCGGCATAGGCATCTACAAAGAGACGACGTGTCTCCTCCGTATCATCCGTAGCCCCATCAAGAATCATTCGTAAGATTTGTTTCGTTGCTCTCACGGAGAATTGGGATGCGGCACTGATTTCGTCCGCAAGAGTCCGTACGGCTTCGGCTAGCAACCCAGGCTCGACAAGATGATCAATGAGACCAATAGATAGAGCCTCGCTTGCATCCATAATCTTACCGGTATAGAGAATTTTCTTAGCCTTGGAAGGTCCAACTGCTTCAAGTAGACGTTTTGTGTCTTGAAGGCTGTATACCAACCCCAACTTACCGGGCGTAATTCCAAATCTTGCCGTGGTGTCAGCGATGCGCAGATCGCAATGAAGTGCGAGCCCGCACCCTCCCCCCACACAGGCTCCGCGGATCATAGCAATTGTGGGTTTAAAACAACGGTTCAATCGCTTTTGCGACTCGTAAGTCACTTCTGCGGTTGTTTTAGCGGACGCTGGATCTGAGAAAACAGACTCAAATTCATCGATATCGGCGCCCGCTGCAAACGCTTTCCCCTCACCAGTCAAAACTATAACTTTAATGTCACTGTCCTCTTCAGCCTCTTTCACAAGGTCAATGAGTCTACTCCACATGCTGAGACTAAGAGCGTTGCGCTTTTCGGGCCGGTTTAGAAGAATTGTCGCAACTCCGCCCGTTTTTTCAATAATGATCAAGTTGTCCGACATGTTTTGTCTCCTGGGAGGACAATACCCGAAGCCGACAGAACCTTCGGCTGGCTAACATCAGTAGAGTTTTGGTTTATAGGGTACCCTAGCCAATGCAGAAAGATGTTTGGGAAGAACCGGCTTATGTGACGTGTACAAAGGCATGTCGACCGTGCTTTCAGAAAAATTGTTTTCCATCAACCCATCAACACGACCCAGCATCACACTTCCGAACCGGGTATAAAATGGTCCATGGCGTATGTTGGGCGGCCTGTAGAGATACATGCCTGCGTGAAAAATTCCGTAGGGACAATGCAGGTCTCCACTCAGAAGAAACAGTTCTTCTACGCATTCGTGCAATTCCGTGGGCCCAGTCCAATCCGGACGATGGCGCTGAGGCGGCATTTCCACCATAAATGTGCCTGCTTGGGTAAGCGGGTTGTGCCTGAGCACTTTCTTCGACATACCGAACCATTCGTAGTCCGGGTCAACCCCATCCTGGGTGAAGGGAATATCATGTGTGTTTAAGAAAGGAACAGCATGTGATACATCAAACTGTCCGGGTGCCGGCCTTCCATGGATAAAATCCGGTGGACCCTCGAGATAAAATAAAAGATCTACACCAGTGTCTGTAGCTGCAGAGTCCCAGATAAAGCCACTAGGAAAGTAAGCGTAGCAATCAAGAGTAAAATCTTGCCCGTTGATAGTCATGGCGCCATCGAGCACATAGAACTCCAAATCCGACGGGAAATAACCGATTTTAGCACACCGCCAGCCAGGCGGGTATCGAACAATCAAAGTACAAGCCCCGGTCTCGTTGTCCTCGCTTAATGTCTTAATTCGCGCATCACCAAAACTGACGTATCTACCAGTTTCCCATGGTAGTTGCTGAGCATGCAAAAACTCTATGTGTGGCCGGGCCATGGCAAACCTCCTCATAATGATTACTTCGTCTTCTTTAACTCGGCAGCAATTATAGCTTCTGTTTTTAAGAACGATACTCGGGAGTCCAACCTCAGCCCTAATGATTTCCGTCCCAGAACTATTGATATCGATAGTACTTTTCAAACCTGCTAACGAGCACTCGTCAACTCCCACCCCTCAAAGAGCTTATAAGCGGCTCAACATCGGTGGTGTAATCGTCCATGTGTTGTTGACTTCAATCTCTTCCACTTGCTCTTCAACTTCGAAATCAAACGCTACCATGCCTTCCCCGAAATAGGTCCGAATTTCATCCGGTCCACTAAGTCTTCCTAAGCCCTCAGGCATCTTACGTGTACGGGCGTCGTACAATACTCCGGATCGCCCGCTCTATAGGCTTGCATCCAGCTCTGGGCTATAGCTTGGAGCGCAGCGTAATCCTCTGCGGTCCCTCCCCGCACTTCCGTTGCATCTGTATTAGAAGCGCCTGACATCATAATAACAAAAATACACGCAGGGAAGTTTCTAGCGAACACTTTTGATCCCCTTTTGTTCTGATATTCACATTATTTTCCCGACAACCGTTTCTAGTATGCGGAATGTTCTGACACGGTAGTAGGCATTGCCGTCACTAAACAGTATTTTGTACAATAAGGTACCTCTCTTGTGACAGTTGAACTGGCGGTTTTGTGAGCACTCTATATCATGCCCTATTCCCATTCTTTGGTGTTAATCGACAAAACAACTACTGTCTAAACCGTTGACTGACTAATCGATGGGCATTCTCCTCTTTTCTTTAGAAAAAGCGTTGTTATGAGCGATCCTGCCAGCGTAATTATAGTCGGCGCAGGGCCGGTTGGCCTTATTGCGGCCCTTAAGTTGATCCGCCTTGGCGTGTCGGTAATGGTTTTCGAGAAATCAAAAGAACTTAATAGTGACCCGCGGGCATCCACGTTTCACCCCCCGACACTCGACATGTTAGATGAGTTCAGTCTGACAGAAAAACTTATCACACATGGAAGGCCATCTCAAACATGGCAATACAGGGTGTGGGAAACCGGCGAACGAGCAGTTTTTGATCTTGGCGTTTTATCGGATTTGACACAACACCCATACCGCCTTCAGTGCGAACAGCACCACCTTGTGCACCTAGCGACGAATCTTCTCAACCAAGAAACACCCGGCTCTTTGGTCCTTGGCGCCGAAATCACCGCGCTTAGGCAGGATGAGGACTATGTGCACATATCTGTTAGTATTGACGGTCAAGAGCATCAATATCGCAGCCAATGGCTCATAGCTGCAGATGGCGGTGGCAGTACGGTGCGCACCGTCCTTGGCATGCCCTTCGAAGGAGAGACATATGCCACCACATCAATCACCGTGGCAACACGCTTTGACTTCGATGCCTGCCTGGAAGATCTTTTGGGAGTTAATTATTTTTGGTCCGATAATGGTCCATTTAGTCTATTCCACGCCAAAGACACTTGGCGAAGCGGGTACTCCCCTCCACAAGGAGTTTCCGACGAAGAGGCCTTAAGTCCAGAAGCCGTGCAGGCACATCTCAGCCGTATCGTGTTTCGATCTGAACCCTACGAGATCATTTCCGCAAGAGCATACCGGGTCCACCAAAGAGTAGTAGACCACTTCAGAAACGGCAGAGTTTTGTTGGCTGGAGATGCGGCACACCTTAACAGTCCGACCGGCGGCTTCGGTATGAATAGTGGTGTGCACGACGCCATCAATCTAGCGGAAAAATTATTTCTTGTTTTGCGCGGTGCAAGTGATGAGTTGCTAGATCTTTATTCCCGCCAACGCAAAACCGCGGCTGTTGAAGATATCCAGGCCACCGCAGATGCTAACTATAGGCGGCTAAGAGAAAAAAACCCTGTACGTCGTGCACAGATGATGCGGGAAATGCAGGAAATAACCAGTGACAAAGAAAAAATGCGGGAGTTTTTGCTAAAAACATCAATGATAACTTCCCTGCAAAAAGCTGCATCGATCACATAGAGTAGGATAGGAAGGTCGGATATGAAGCGTAGTAAAATGACTGGCGATGCGGAAGATATGAAAAAAGGTCGGCACGGTCGACTATTCCCCATAACGCATAAGAAGTTATTGTCTGTAAGGAAGGAAGTGCCGCTAAATTATTAACAACTCTTCTTATCAATAAATGCCAGCATAGGAATGCACTATGACTGTTAATGCTATACACGGCGCTATCGTGTCCTGTGTAAATTTGGACGCGCAACTTAGTATATTTGCAGACGTCTATGGACTTAAACCAGTTGCTCCCAGAACTCGCCCACGGCTACCCTGAGGCTGTATTAATACTAATGGAGTAAAGAGCATGCCCCGAGCCCACCTGGAGTTCATTCAAACACAGATGCTGTCCTGGATGCCATTTCCATCCACATCTAGTCATACCGGTTGTGAATTCAAGCTATTGAGCCACGACCCGAACAGCGGAGCTGAATCTCTATTGATACGCTATCCAAAGGGATATGCAGAAACGAGGCCCCATTTCTCAGATTCCGACGAAGAGCTATACGTCATCGATGGGAGTCTCAAAATCGGCTACCAGACATATATTGCAGAGGACTATGCTTATTTTCCCGCTGGATACGTCCGTGAAAACATAATTAGCCATGAGGGAGCAGTAGTCCTTACTTTCTTTGAGTCGGATCATGCTGCAACGTTCAAGATACCAACCAATAGTGTGTACGACAAAGACCGCCTAATAATACAAATTCGGTCATCAGAGATGAAATGGGAGAGCATTGGCGAAACAAACGTGGTCGGCCCAGGTATTGGCCGCAAGGAGTTTCGTTTTGATCCAGTTACACAAGAACGTTCATGGGTGCTGAAAATCGGAGAGACAGATCCCAATGAAGTAACAGAAAGCAAGATTGAAACTCATCCGTGTGTAGAAGAGATGTATCTTTTGGGCGGATCCATTTCAATGACAATCGGCGTACTGCGACAGGGTGCTTATTTCTGGAGACCCCCACATATTCCCCACGGACCCTTTGGTTGCCGTGACGGCAGTTTAGCATTCTTCCGCACTAAGGAGGGTGAATTCTTGACTAACTGGTCAAACCACGCGGAACGTATTAATTGGAACGCTCCCTACGAGCCAATTTTGCCAGACGATACGGTAGCGCAAATTAATCAGAAATATGATACGTCGCTGCCATACTAATAATACCTAGGGTACGAGGACACGCTACATGCCCAGACCGCATCTTGAATTTATACAGTGTCAAACAATTCCCTGGGCAATCTTAGGGAAAAACAATTCCCGCTCAGGCACAGAAATCAAGGTACTTAGTTCAGATCAAGATACGGGCGCTTCCACGGCAATCATCCGATACCCAGAAGGATGGTTACTGTCAGCTCCTCACTACCTGCAGTGTGACGAGGAATTATATGTACTTGATGGGTGCATAAAGATTAACGAACTCGCTTATGAGAAAGGAGATTATGCATACCTGCCCGCTGGATTCCAGCGCAACACGATGTCGAGTCCGAGCGGCAGCGCCGTAATAACTTTTTACGAAGGAAACTACCAAGCAGTGGCTGGAGCCGCACCGGAAAAATATTACAGTGGCAATAAACTAATTAGACGGATGCAAACATCCAAAAATGACTGGCATGGCGCAGGAGATGATACTATTGCGAGCCCAGATGTGGGACTCAAGGTTTTACGGCTTGACCCCGACACGGGTGAACGGACCTGGATTCTAAAGATAGATGTGCCCAGCTCCCAACCTTTCAAAATTGACGGTGTCGAAAAGCACCCTTGTGTCGAAGAAACTTTCCTCTTGGAAGGGGATATGAGTATGACAATGGGCGTCATGCTCACGGGTGCATATTTTTGGAGACCACCAAACATTGAACACGGTCCCATGGGTACCCGAGCCGGCTTCTTAGGACTATTTAGATGCAAGGGCGGCCCATTAACAACCGAATGGGCAAATGCTCCAACTCCCATCAAGTGGGATGCGCCATTTGATCCGATTCTACCAGACAATTTGCGCGAATTTTCTACAAGGCAATACGATCCCTCATTATCGTACTAAGATTGTAATATCTAGCGCAAGTTTGACAGTAGGAAATACAGCCCATTGGTTTAAGCTCACACCATAAAACTCTACGAAACTGAATTGGAATGCCAATGGATGCTAGTAGTACGACCATAAGAAAAGGTTTCGTTAATGTCGGCAACGGGCAAGTGCATTACCGTACCGCTGGATCTGGACCACCAATCATTGTGTTGCATGATTCGCCCCGGTCCTCGGTTCTCCACATTCCACAGTTAGCTGCCTTTTCAGATACCTTTACAGTTATCGCTATCGACACACCTGGGTACGGAAATTCGACGCCATTGCCACCAGACCCTAGACCAGAGATTCCAGATTTCGGAAAAGCTTTAGCAGATACCATTCGGGCCTTTGGTGTAGATTGCTGCCCCGTCTATGGTTTCCACACTAGTTCCAAAATCACTTTGGATTTTGCCGCTAACCAGCCCGACTGCGTTGCCGTAGCAATTCTCGACGGCTTATCTGTTCCTCCCGGTGAACCCGACTTTGGCTTTATCGACAAATACATGAAACCATTCTTGGTAACAGACGACGGCGCGTATCTGGCGGCCGAATGGACTCGGGTGAGAGACTTTCAACGATGGTTTCCTTGGTTCTCAAAAACGCAAATGTCGCGACAAAATAGTGCTCAGAGAGACATAACCTACATGCATGAATATTGTATGGACCTCCTAATGGCTGGCCCTCATTTCTCCGATGCATACGGGGCAGCCATGCGCTACAAGCCTAAGCCAGTCATTCCTACCATCACCTCTCGTGCCATCTTTATGGCTAAAGAAGATGATATTCTATACACGTACCTAGACTCTCTTCCTGACCCGATGCCCGAAAGTTGTTCTATTGAGCGGCTTACACCCGATAAGAAAAAGTGGCGCAGCCGCCTTAAGACTATTTTTACGGAGTACGCTGACTTCGAAGATGCGGCAAATTTTGCCCCACCCGATCCATTCACCAAAGACGGAGAAAATGGAGAGATCATAAATTCCTACTTAGACCTGGACTATGGCCAAATGCTGGTCCGACGTGCAGGAGATGGATCGGGCAGACCCATCATCTACTTGCACGAACTACCCGGTAGCTGTCGGGCCGATACAACACTACTTTCCGCACTCAGTCAGGGCCGACCTGTTTATGGATTTGATCTTCCTGGGTGCAATGACTCCGATGCTCTTTCGAAACCCACGTCCAAGTCCTATGCAAACGCCATTGTGCAAGCAATGGACATGCTTAATATGCAAAACGCGGACATAATCGCAGAATCAACCGCAACACCACTAGCCTTGCAACTTGCGAACGAATACACCACAAAAGTAAACAAACTAGTTCTAGACGCAATTGTCCTACCGGAGGATGGTTTGCGAACTGAGCTCAAAGTGAACTACTGTGCGGACCTGCGTCCACAAATGGATGGTAGTCATCTTCATCGCTGCTGGCATATGCTACGCGATCAGGCAATAGCGTGGCCATGGTACGATGGAGGTACAAATGCTATCCGCAAGATCACACCAAATTTGAACGGCCAGCGTTTGCACACACGCCTAGTAGATACACTCAAACAATGGCAACACTATCCGGATGCCATTCAAGCGGCTTTTGATTTTGACGGTTCGGCGTGTTTAGGTGGCTTATCTCAGAAGACTCTAGTGTGCACTGCAGAAGATGATGTGCGATACCTCTGGGCAGACCAGACAGCAAATTTATTAACAAACGGCCAAACACGAGTCAGGCCGGCACCAGTGGCAGAGCGAGCAAGAACATTCTTGGATTTTCTCGATGGCTAATGCGATTGCCTCAAAATGGAACACACAATAATGCCCGCAGAAGCACCGCCGAGCATCGTCCGCCGAACAACTTTGTTTGTTCACAACATAAAAAGGTCAATCTTATTTTATGAAGCCGTTTTTGGTCTGCATAAATACCACGAACGTCATGTCTCCATGGAAATAGTTCCAGCCTTTCCGGTTCAGACTCAAGGTCAGGGGGGAGACGCTAAACTTGTCATTATGCGCGGCAAAGATTCTCTCTATGGCATGGTTGGTCTAATCGAAATGCGCAATCCTCCACTTCCTGAAACAAAACACGATATCCGCCGCCTCGGCTACGGCAGTGCAGCCTTAGTGCTATCTACAAACAACGCTGAAGCCGCCGCCTCGATGGTGGAGCCCATGGGCGGGACGTTACTATCAGTACCGACAAACATGCGTAATATAGGTGACGAAGAGGGCAACGTCATTCCTGCAAAAGTATTTATGGCTTTTGATCCTGATGGATATTTCTTGGAGGTATTCCAACCAACAGAGTAGTAGCGCGAAATTCTTAAATCCACAGCTAAAGGAACTTTACGGACCCAGATGCCTTAGGTACCCTAGTCGTGCGGGTTTATAAATTCAGGGGCAATAGAATAATGCGAGAACAGGCCAATCATCCCATTCTGCCAATACCCACTCATGATGAAGCATCAAGAACCGACTTTGTTTATAACCTAGCGAATTACATTCGCAGCGATATTACACCCCACAACAAGAAAGTTTACGAATACAGGGTAAGACCAGATTTCGAAAAGAAGCATGGCCGCGCGCCGCAAACCCGTCACGAAGTCCGCAAGGTTATGCAGCTAACACCTGAATATAAGATGTCCAGCGCCCTGCAACGCTGTTCTCAGGAAATGATGTGGGCTTATGTGGGAGAATCTGTCGAGCGACAACTCCCCAGTCTTATCGAAAACTTTCGTAACATCCGAGACAACCAGACACTTGGTTCCCTCACCCTAGACCCCAACCTAACGATTCCGCCCTATCTAGCTAACAACCATCACCACTGCATGGCAGGGGGATATCACACGGAATATGTGGAGGATGATGTTTACGGTGGAGCACTCTATGACCGCGGATCCTTTATATACGTGGATGGAAATTTTGGCCCCTACAATGATGGGCTAGGAGTTGCCTTAGCAAAGTTCATTCAGCTGCGTTTTCCTGATTTTCGACCGAAACGCATTGCCGATTTGGGCTGCACTGTTGGCGGTTCAACGGTAGCGCTAGCTACAGCATATCCCGACAGCGAGGTATACGGAATCGACACGGGCGGACCTTGCCTGCGTTACGCGCATGCCCGGGCTGAGCATATGGGTGTGAGGGCGCATTTTGTTCAAGCTAATGCGGAAAGTACAGATTTGGCCAATAACTCATTTGACTTGGTCTGCTCCACCGCCCTCCTTCACGAGACCTCGTACCGAGCAACACTAAATATACTCAAGGAAAGTCATCGCCTGCTGAGGGCCGGCGGACGCATGGTGCATGCGGAAATTCAGCCTTACAAACATGAAGATCCTTGGCTCGATTTCACACGTGACTGGGACTCCTATAATAATAACGAGCCGTTTTGGGGCACAGTTCTGGACATGGATTTAGTGGCAGAAGCGAAAAAAAACGGTTGGGAAAAAGATTACGTGTTTTCCGAAGTCGGATTTGGCCCTGCCCAAGCTCACGATATTAAGCCAGAAGTCGATGCAGAAAAAGTAATGGGTGCATCCCGCGGGGCACGCGGCCTTGGCTATCTCTGCGGACTAAAATCTGTATGGCCCCGAAAGGAGCAGATCTATGACTCCCCCAACCGAAGCGCAGGAACCGATGGAAATTATAAGTGAACTACAAAGTATTGTTGGTAGTGATCACGTTCTTATCGATGACAAGAATCGTGAATTGTTCGGAATGGATATTTTTTTCAAGAAGCTACCCCCTCTAGCAGTTGTTCAACCAGGCAACAAGAATGAGTTGGCTCGAGCCGTTAAGGCCGTTACCTCAGCCGGTCTTGCCGTGGTCCCACGAGGTGGGGGTCTGTCATATTCAGCTGGCTATCTTGCCGACCGTGACGATGCAGTTGTATTCGACACACGTCGCTTAAATCGCATTATAGAAATCAACACCGAAGATCTTTATGTGCACATGGAAACGTCCGTCACCTGGAAACAGTTGAATGAGACACTCGAGGGCACTGGATTACGCACTCCTTATTGGGGCACCGGATCTGGCATGTATGCCACCGTGGGCGGAACCATGTCTCAGAACTCAATCAACTACGGCTCCGCTACATACGGAATGTTAGCGGAACACGTCCTCGCCTTGGAAGTAGTTTTGGCAGATGGCCAAATCTTGCGTACCAGCTCCTGGGCTGCAACCGATAACCCATCCCCCTTTGCTCGTTACTATGGGCCTGATTTAACTGGCCTTTTTCTAGGCGACACCGGCGCCCTTGGGGTCAAAGCAGAAGCGGTAATGCAGCTGATCCCCGCCCCCAACGCAACCCTTACTGGTGCAGCCGATTTTGATTCCGTTCAACCTTTCGTTTTAGCTCTTAGCGAACTAGGGCGCTCTGGTGTCTGTTCGGAGTGTTTCGGTTTTGATCCCTACTTTATGTCCCAAAAACTAGACTCTGTGGGATACAAAGAAGACTTCATGGCACTATCCAAAGTGATAAAAAAGGCAGGTTTTAAGGAGGCGTTTAAGGTCGCTGCTGCTGGAAGACGTTACCTGGAGGGCACCGGCCATTCCCTACATTTTGGCGTGGACGGCCGCGATAACGCCGATGCCAAAGCTAAATTAAAGATAGCCCAGGATATATGTACCAAACACGGCGGGAAGGAGTTGCCTGGGAATGCGATCACTGTAATGCGATCAACGCCCTTTCCCCCGCCTTTCATGATGTTCGGTCCCAATGGTGATCGCTGGGTACCGATCAGCGGTATTTTTCCTCATTCCCGTCTGCGGGACGCTATCAGCGCCTGTAACACATACATGGATAGTCAATTAGAATTGGTCGAGAAATTTGGTATCGAGTGGGGCTATGTTTGTGTTTGTATCGGTAATTCCATGGTTTTAATTGAGCCATCTTTTTACTGGTTAGACGAACAGACGCCGTTCCACGCACACTATCTGGAAAAAAGTCACCTTAAACGCCTCAAGTCCTACGAGGCTTCACCCGAAGCACGAAACGCAGTGGACAAATTTCGAACAGAACTTAGTGAAGAGTTCCGCAAACTAGGAGTTGTACATCTGCAAATCGGTCGCACTTACTCTTGGTTAGAAAGCCGGGAGGCAGTTACCCGTGATATACTGCATAAAATCAAGACTGATCTCGATCCCCGGGGATTAATGAATCCGGGATCATTGGGATTTGGCTAAGCACTCTCCCACTCTTAATCGATACTTTGTCGCGACCGCAATATTCGTTTCTATTTTCACTCAAATCACTTTGGCGGCAGACAAAATTCCACTTACAGTCGGCGCCTTCTCAACGCCGGAGCTTGCCGCTGATGCTATGTATCAAAACATGGAACGCGCCTTAAACGAAGCTCCAGGAAAACCATTTGCTGTAAAAATGCTAGTCCGCGGCGAAGCGGGACCGGATGAGCTCGTCTTTTCATCTCTACGACGCGGCCGCCTTCAGATGGCAGGTATTGGCTATGTCACCCTTTCCACTCTTATTCCGGAATTCAATGTCTTAACGGCACCGTTCCTATTCAACTCCTGGGACGAAGCTGATTTCGTCTGGGATAACTTTGTCGAAGCCTTTCTAAATGACTTGCTAGCAGAAAATGGAATCATAGGGCTTCGACATACCGGAATAGCTTGGCACAATATTTGGAGCAAGACGGCTATTTTGACACCATCTGACGCGAAAAATGTACGTTTTAGGGTAACCATCGACGAGGCCTCTCAATTGTTTGCCCGCGAGATAGGCGCTGACATCATTCAGGTCTCAGCCAATGAGCTCGTCACTGGACTGCAAACTGGACTGCTAGAAGCCGGTGACACCAACATGACAGTGTATTCAATGTTGGGGATCTGGGAAGAGGCCCCGTACCTTACGTTAACGCGACATTCACCAGGCATGGTTATCTTAGTGTGTAACAAATCCTGGTGGGATAGCCTGACACCATATCTTCAGAAAATTGTGCGAAACGCTGACACACCCCCCGCCGAAGTTCGCCAAATTATGCGAACAGATACAAAACGCCATATGGACCAACTACAACGAAGTGGTGTGACCATGCACGAGCTAACCCCACCCCAACGAACCCAATGGCAGACCGTAGCTCTGTCTACTCATGCAGCTCTGATAGATTTACTTGGCGGCCGCGCACAAGAAACGTACGACCTAGTACTTGAAGGAAAACGAGCCTTCGCACTTCAATCCCCCTTAAATAAGAAAACCATACTGAAGTAAAAGTCTCAATGGCTTGGGTAACATACGATTTTGCCGCAGTTATACGTACGTTTACCAACCGTAATTATGCAATTTTTACTATCGGAAATACCATTTCGCTAATCGGAACTTGGATGCAACGTTTGGCGGTGGGATGGTTGATGTGGGAGCTGACCGAATCGGGAACATGGCTTGGCGCCCTTGCGATGGCGGAATTTGTTCCAACCATTTTCGTCATGCCGCTGTCGGGAGTGTTGGCAGATCGTTTAGACCGCGTCTGGCTATCGGTCTTAGGCCAGGCACTTGCGTGCCTTCAAGCGATAATCTTGTGGGTTCTTCTTCTAGTCAATACAGTAACGCCAGAGATTTTGCTGTCGTTATCCCTATACCTTGGGATTGTCTCTCCGTTTACTCAGACTGCTCGCCTAACTATTGTACCGGCGATGGTGCCCAAGGCAATTTTGGTGCCAGCTATTGCGATAAATTCAGTCATTTTCAATGTAGCCCGAGTCATCGGACCGGCAGTGGCGGGCATAATTATTTCTTTTTATGGAATAGTGACTACCATCGCTATAAACGCGATCAGTTTTTCCGCTGTGATTATCGCTCTACTGGCGCTGAGACTTGAGATACCAAGAACCTCTAACAACTCGCAACGGAACATTGTCACCGATCTTGCCGAAGGATGGCGGTATACCTACATACACCCAGTTCTCGGAAAACTAATGTCTCTGCTGTTGGTGTGCACTTTGTTCACGTGGCCGCTCAACAGTATGTTGCCCGGTATTGTTGCCACTGCTTTTGATGGGGAGCCTAAAACACTCGCAATTTATACATCATGTATCGGCACAGGCGCCATAGTCGCTGGACTGTGGTTAGCTCAGCGCGGTAACTCTGGACTGGCTACATTAGTTTCGATAGCTGTGGTTGTGAATGGTTTGTCTGTCGCTCTATTTTCTGGTCTCAATACATTCTGGATGGGTGCAGCTGTACTGCTGATTATTGGATTTGTAGGGGCTGTTGTGGGAACCGGCTCGCAAACAGTTGTGCAATCGATGGTAGAAGAGTCCCTCCGGGGAAGGGCCGTAAGCGTTTGGTACGTTACAATGACTGCGGGACCTGCCATAGGTGCCCTTATTCTCGGCTGGCTCACGGAGACTTTCGGCTTTGGCGCTTTGTTCATTACAGGCGGCCTAGTAACTGCTTTAGCAGCCGCCTGGAATCTAGGAAAAACTTGAGTCACCTCGACAATTAAGCGGAAAACCAAGGCTCACCAGACTGGCCCATTATTAAGACAACACTATCTTCCAAGTGTTTCTAATATGGGTCGGTGGATGGTGAACGATTGGCACACAATGGGGCACGCCCTTTATACTGGGAGCATCCAGAGCGGCACATATTGCGTGGTGCACACCTGCGTGCGCAACGATAAGGGGTAGACCGCTGTGATCTTGCGCAGTCTCAAAACACCGGTCTAATGCCTTATTAACGCGCTTCTTGAACTCATCAAAAGTTTCAGCACCATCAAAGTTATCACCGTTGATCCAATTACGAATGAATGGATCATTCGGATTATCCTCCCGCTCGCCCTCCTTCACTCCAAGCTTGGCCTCCATGAGGTCAGGTTCGGGAATAAGTGGCCATTGCGAGCCAGTGGTGGCCAAACGTGCAGTGTCTGCTGCACGGCTTAATGGACTATAAAATACAACGCCAATTTCTAATGCAGTGATTCTTGCACGAACTGCTTCCGCCTGGAGACGGCCACGGTCAGTCAGTGGTCTGTTAATACTACCAATGCAACGCTTTTCTAGATTCCAATCTGCTTCACCATGGCGGAGAAAGTAGAAGGGTGTGGTATAAATCATTGTTATAGCCTAAGAGTGCGGGAACAGCAGACCCTTTAGATTGCATACGATCCTACGGCACCGGTACTCTTCGATGAAACCAGCGAGAGTGCAATCTGCAGATCAGCTGTCAGAACGCTGATTAACTTCCCAGACAAAACCGTCGAGGTCCTAGAATACCATCGAAGTTATCTCCGTAGTGTCGGCGCCACCTGACTTCGGCACAGCACGGGAATTGACCGTATAACCGGCTTCCGTGGCAACACGGGCTGCTTTGGAGAGATGTTCTTTGTCCTTAGGTCGGAGAACTACAGTACAGCTTTCGCCACGAGCATAAACACCGGAGGAGTAAAATTTGTGCTCTTCCTCATCGGTGACAACACCTTCAGGCCCCATAATATCAATGAAATTTTCCATTAGAATGTCGTTACCACCCCGAATCTAAACTCATTTCTGTTCTCCGACCTCAAAAGAATGCCTGCAGTCCTGTCTGTGCGCGGCCCAGTATAAGGGCGTGCACATCGTGAGTGCCTTCATAGGTATTAACCGTTTCTAAATTCATCATGTGCCGAATCACATGAAACTCATCGATAATACCATTGGCGCCATGCATATCGCGGGCCGCTCGGGCAATATCTAAAGCCTTTCCAGCATTATTGCGTTTGACAAGAGAAATACATTCCGGTGCACAGCTACCATCATCAATCATGCGCCCCACGCGAAGAGCAGCATGGAGGCCAAGGGTAATTTCTGTTTGCATATCGGCAAGTTTTTTCTGAATCAGTTGAGTCTGTGCCAATGGTCGGCCAAATTGCGTTCGAGCTAAGGTGTAGTCACGTGCGGCATGCCAACAGAACTCTGCCGCACCCATAGTCCCCCACGCGATGCCATATCTCGCCTTGTTAAGGCAGCCGAAAGGACCTTTGAGTCCCTCAGCGCCCGGAAGTAAGTTTTTTTCAGGCACAAACACATCTTCCATTATGATCTCGCCTGTAATGGATGCCCTTAAGGACATCTTGCCCTCAATCTTGGGGGCAGTGAGGCCATCCATGCCTTTTTCTAAAACAAACCCGCGGATTATTCCGTCCTCGGTTTTGGCCCATACAACAAATACATCAGCAATAGGGGAGTGCGATATCCAGGTTTTTGTGCCGGATAGAACGTACCCGTCATTAACTTTTTTTGCTCGTGTCGCCATACTGCCTGGATCAGAACCGGAATTGTGCTCAGTCAGACCAAAACACCCAATAAGGTCACCACTCACCAAGTTGGGTAGGTATTTTTGCCTCTGTTCGTCTGTGCCGTAGGCGCATATTGGATACATAACTAGTGAAGATTGGACGCTTAAGGCAGATCGATAGCCTGAGTCTACCCGCTCTATCTCTCTTGCAATCAAGCCATATGAGACATGATTAACTCCCGCACCACCGTATTCCGTAGGTATATTGGGTCCAAGCAAACCCAATTCCCCCATTTCGAGCAAAATATCAGGATCAAATTTTTCTTGTCTGGCTGCCTCTAGTATTCGCGGTTGCAGCTTATCTTGGGCAAAAGCCTTTGCCGTATCACGGATAAGGCGCTCCTCATCATTCAGCAAGCTCTCAAAATGAAAAGGATCCTGCCAGTCGCATTTGGCCCACTTGGTCTCATGGCCAGCAGTAGAATTACCGTCTTCAGACATTTTAACGTCCCTTCATGGTGCTTTTGGGCGTAATAGCATGACCAAAGGCTCAAGGATATACTGTGAGAGGCTCATCACTGGCTTTGCGTGGAACTACCCTTAAGCTAGAATATATGTAGCTAGCGGTTAGACCGCCAAATGAGAGAAGGAAATTTTAGCAATGGGCCGAACTCTGGTTCAAAAAATTATTGCCCGCGCTTCCGGGCGGGAAACGATAACACCGGGCGACATCGTTACTTGTAACGTTGATCTTGCCCTGATTCTCGATTCAGGTGGCCCTCGAAAAATATGGCCACGTCTTAAAGAACTTGGAACCGGCGTTTGGGATAAGGACAAAGTAATCGTCGTAGCCGATCACTTTGTTCCAGCAGCAGATCCTCAAAGTGCAGCCATACTCAAACTCACACGTGATTTTGTTAAGGCCTTCGACATAACCCATTTCTATGACATGGAAGGTATTTGCCACGTTATTCTGGCTGAAAACGGCCACCTCCAGCCGGGCATGTTCTGCTGCGGCGGCGATTCACACTCAACGATGGGTGGCGCTTTTGGTTGTTATATGGCTGGATTCGGCGCTATTGAAATGACCGGGGTAGTGATAACAGGCGATATATGGACGGTTGTTCCCGATACCATCCGGATCAACTGGTCTGGAGCGTTTGGCCGGGGAACGGTTGCTAAAGACGTCATGTTATTCCTAGCCAGAGAATTAGGTATGGAAAACGCATTCAAAGTTGTGGAATACGGTGGAGAAACCGTCCGTAACATGCCAATGCTAGAGCGCATGGTGCTCACAAATATGGCTGCCGAGTTAGGTGCAGAAACTGGCCTGATCGAGCCGGACGAACTCACCTTGGACATGATCCGCACCGGAGGCACAGAACCCGCACCTAATGCACTAGACTGGAAAAGCGATGCAGACGCCGACTATGTCGCCATTCATGAGTTTGATGCCGGCACCTTAACACCACAGGTGGCAGCTCCTCATAAACCTTCTAACTCAGGGCCAGCAGAGGATTTCGAGCGCGAGAAGATAACGGTTGATCAAGCGTATATAGGTGCGTGCGTGGGTGCCAAGCTAACCGACCTACATATGGTAGCTAGCGTACTTAAAGGCAAAAAGGTAGCAGCTGGCACAAGGCTTCTAGTTGCTCCCTCGTCCAAAAAAATTATGTCAGACGCCGCTGCGGATGGCACCCTGTCTATCATTACCGAAGCAGGGGCTATTCTCCTACCATCAGGATGCGGCGCCTGTGCAGGTCTAGGCGCAGGTATTTTAGCAGAAGGTGAAGTGTGCATCTCATCTACCAATCGGAATTTCCAAGGCCGCATGGGGTCTAATGATGCAGCAGTTTACTTAGGTTCTCCCTATACCGTCGCTGCCGCAGCTGTTGCCGGACACATTGTTGATCCTAGGGACATGCTGTAATGAGCACAGTACAGGGAAAAGCGTGGGTCTTCGGGGACGAAATTAATTCGGACGTTATGGCCCCTGGCATTTATTTCAAGGAATCAAACGAAATAATGGCAAGGCACTGCCTGGAAGCTGTAGACCCCGACTTTGCTCCTAACGTGCTGCCAGGTGACATAGTCATTGGGGGCCGTAACTTCGGTATCGGATCTGCGCGTGAACAAGCCGCCCTTTCTTTCCGACACCTTAGAGTGGGAGCTATCTTAGCTAAGTCTTTCGCCCGCATCTTTTATCGCAACGCACTCAATTTTGGTGTTCCAGCTTTGATATTTCCGGAGGCAAGTGATGTGAAAGCTGGTGACATCCTCTCAGTCAATGCGGTCTCAGGAAGGGTCGAAAATCTAACCAGAAATAAAAGCTACGTTGTTGATGCAATTCCCCGACACTTAATGGATATGATCCAAGCCGGCGGTCTAATGCCTCACTTGAAAAACCGTATACAAAAGAAAGGACAAATCTAATGTCCCACACCACGCGATTACGGACGCTTCTATCCGGTACCGACCCGGTGCTAAGCCCCGGTATGTATGATGCTTTGACCGCAATGTTGATCGAGAAAAAGGGGTTTGATTGTGCGTATTTAGGAGGGGCCAGCATTTCATACTCCCGCATCGGTCGTTCCGACATCGGTCTCATGTCTTTCGGTGAGGTAGCCGAAGTAGTCGGACAAATCCGTGAACGTATATCTATTCCTTTCGTTGTAGACGCAGATACAGGCTTTGGTAATGCCTTAAACGTCAAACGAACGGTCAGTGTACTAGAACGCATGGGTGCATCGGGAATCCAGCTCGAAGACCAAACCATGCCGAAGCGTTGCGGCCACCTCGCCGGAAAAACATTGGTATCTACGGCTGAAATGGTAGGTAAAATCAAAGCCGCTCTCGATGCGCGAGCTGACGATAATACCGTCATCGTAGCGCGCACCGATGCCATTGCGGTGGAAGGCTTTGAGGCCGCATGCGCCCGGGCAGAAGCTTACCTGGAAGCCGGTGCTGACGCCCTTTTTATTGAAGCCCCTCAAAGTGAAAACCAAATGTCCGAAATTGGGCGCACCCTAGGCAGCCGAGCGCCCCTGATCGCTAATATGGTTGAAGGCGGAAAAACACCGATGAAACCCGCGGATCAGTTAGGCAAGATGGGTTTCAAGTTAGTTATTTATCCAGGCGCAATGATTCGGGTATTGCTGCATGCGGCGACGAATTATCTCACAATATTAAAAGAAGACGGTATTACCGACCGCCTTCGAGATAGCATGTTTGATTTTGATGGCCTCAACGCTATTCTTGGTACCGATGAATTGCTCGCAGATGGGCAACGCTACGATGAAAAAATTGTCCAAGCTGCTCAGTGACTAAAGATAAAAAGGACGTACGATCATGGAGCTTTCTGACAAAACTGCGCGTCAGCTATACGAATTAGTAAAAGCCAACCCTAAACGCGCTAAGTTCGGTTTCGGTGATAAGGCGGCATTAATCAATGTAGATATCCAGAAGGCGTATACACGCACTGATCTATACAAAACAGCCTACGAAACAGACCCTAACCAACTGCAGTACGTCAACGAAGTGGCTGGACTGGTTAGGGAAAAAGGTTGGCCGGTAATTTGGTCCTATTGTGCTTACGTTGAATCAGGCGAAGATTGTGGAGTCTGGGGTACTCGCACGGACACTCCGGACAGCCTCCAAAACATCAAATACGACAGCGACCGTGCAAAAATTGACGACCGCATGGATGTGCAACCTACAGATATCATCCTCGACAAGAAAATGCCGTCAGTATTCCACGATACTCACCTGAATTCCCTGCTGACCTTTCATAGGGTTGATACGCTCTTGCTCACTGGCGGGTCCACTTCAGGGTGCATACGTGCAGCCGGCGTCGACGGTCTATCACATGGCTATCGTACAACGGTTATTGAAGAATGCGTGGCTGACAAACACGAAAGCAATCATTTTGCTAATCTAACGGATTTAGCGCTTAAGTACTGCGACGTGGAATCCGTGGAAACAGTCAAGAAATGGCTGAGTGGCAGTAACTGAACCACAACCAACAGAATACTTTGCAAGAGGGAGTAGCGAGCGTGAAAGCCGATCTCGAGCTATATGATTATTGGCCCTATGAAAATCGCCCAAAGATAGAGTGGCCCAACGGTGCAAAAGTTGCCTTTTGGGTTGCCCCAAATATCGAATTCTACGAAATTGACCCCCCGCTCAATCCAAAGCGGGTAGCGTACCCACGGCCTCATCCGGATGTATTGCTCACTTCCAATCGTGATTACGGCAACCGCGCCGGCCACTGGCGGATGATGGAGGTCATGGATAGATGTAATGTGCGTGGCTCAATTTCACTCAGCACCGGCTTGATCGACCATCACCCAGAGCTCATAGAGGAAACCAAAGCGCGAGACTGGGAATTCTTTTCTCATGGTATCTACAACACCCGCTACTCGTATGAAATGGATGCCGCACAGGAGCGAGCTATTCTAGAAGACAGTCTGGAATCGGTGATGAAAGCCACCGGACAGAAGCTCGCGGGCTACTTAGCACCTGCACTAACCCATACAGAACAAACAATGGACCTGCTAGCTGAGTATGGTTTCCTGTACACCTGCGACCTATTTCAGGACGACCAACCCCAGCCTATAAAAGTAAAATCTGGGCGCTTGGTATCGATGCCCTATTCACTCGAAATCAACGACATAATTGTCTACAACACCTATCTAGGCACCCCCCGCCGTTACGGCCAAATGATCAAGGATCAGTTTGATCAATTGCTTGAAGAAGGCAAAGAAAGTGGGACAGTTATGTGTATCCCTGTTCACGCCTTTGCAGTTGGGCACCCCCATCGCATCGGTGGTTTCGAGGAGGGATTAGAGTACATCACAGGCCACAGCAAGGAGGATGTGTGGGTGACTACGGGCCGGGAAATTGCCGAATATTACTATGAGAATTATTATGACGTCTGCCTCGCTGATATAAATGCAAGAAAAGGGGGCTGAAGTTATGACTCTTCCCGACGATTACCTCCAGTACCCTAATCGCCGTTACGGTATGGACCACGATCTTTTTGAATGGTCCATCCTACAACAACGCGATCCGATTGTTTGGCCTAACGGCGCTAAGATTGCGATATGGGTGAGTTATGCACTGGAATTTTTTCCACTAAATCAGCCAGCCAAGCCGTTCAAAGTACCTGGCGGCATGGTGACACCGTATCCAGACCTACGTCACTTTACCACACGTGACTATGGTAATCGGGTTGGAATCCAGCGCATTTGGAAAGTGCTAGCCAAACATGGCATCACAGCATCAGCTGCGGTCAACTCCGTTGTTGCGCAGCGCTACCCCTACTTGATAAGTAAGATTAACGACCGCGGAGACGAAATCATTGCTCACGGAGTGGACATGGGAAAGGTCCATTATGGCGGTATGAATGATGCCGATGAAACTGATTTGGTCGAAGAATCAGTTACAGTTCTTCGGGAAGCATCCGGACAACCGGTGACGGGATGGTGGTCCCCAGGAAAATCAGAAAGCTGGAACACTTTGAATCACGTTGCCAACAATGGCATCGAGTATGTTTGCGACTGGGTAAATGACGACATGCCCTACGAAATGAAATCACCCGATGGCCATGTATTGACGGCTATGCCACATACGGAAGAGATTTGGGATCGAACTATTCTAATGGATAAGAAACACAATGAAAAAGAATGGGTCGAACAAATTCAGGATGCGTTCACTGTTTTCTATAATGAAACAGATCAATATGGCGGACGCATAATGTCCATTGTGTTGACTCCTTATCTAGCAGGAATGCATTATCGTATAAAATACTTGGAAGAAGCTCTTGGATGGATTATGGGTCACGACCATGTTTGGGCTGCAACGGGAGCACAAATATTAGAGGCCTTTAAAAGGCAAAGCTAGTTGTGTACAAACTTGGGAAGTATCTCGCATAGATACTCCGAATAGGTTCAATACATAAAGGAAGAGGCTTGTCCCTTCTAAAACGCATTAAGATAGCCACCATAGGCGCCCCGGATTTGGACGCCATAAAACCCCTATACAAAGATTGGATTGGTTATTCGGTTATATCAGAAGGTATCATACGCGATGAGCTTGCCGCTTCCTGGGGAACACCCGACACGGGGGGACGTCCCTATATCCTGATGCAACCTGAAAGTGGCGTAGACGTTTTTATTCGTGCCATCCAAATCGACCCAGTACCCGACTACAAACCTATGACGACCTATGGCTGGAATGCCATTGAGATCATCATCGACGCAGTTGATGACCTACATGAGAAACTCAAGTTGTCGCCATTCACCATTATTGGAGAACCGAGGAATCTTGGTAGCTACAAAACCATTCGTGCCATGCAGGTGACTGGGCCCGCTAACGAGGTCTTGTACCTGACATGTGAGACGGGCGACCGTTCGGACTCTTTATTGCCATTGCCAAAAGCTTTTGTAGGAAGGCCTTTCATTATGGTTGTGGCAGGGCCCAACATCCAACGGCTCCAAGATTGGTATGCAAATAAGTTTCAGATGGAAAAACGAGACATTCGTGACAGTAATATCGATATTATACAAAGAGCCCAAGATCTGCCTGAGGATCACTTCCATCAGATCACTATTCTTCGCATGGAGAATCACGGAAACATACTAGAACTGGACGGCTATCCGGCCAACTCAAAGCCTCGACCTCGAAACGAGGGACAACTACCTCCGGGCGTGGCTATGACTAGCCTAACAGTAGCCGATCTCAACGCACTGAACTTAGATTATATCATGCCGCCAATCGCTGGGTATGGCGGTAGTCGGACAGCTACCGTTGTGGGGCCTGCCGGCGAACTTATTGAACTCATCGAAGAAGAAATTTGAGGTGCAACATGACTAAAGTTATCGGACGACGTCACCTGATTGGCCAGGCCGCATTAGTAGGACTTGCTGTCACTGGTATAGGATCAGGACTCATACCTAAATCCATGGCACAAGACACCACACCACTGTTGAAGCGAATAAAGATGGCTACCATTGGCGCAGGGGATGTTGACCTTGTCGTCGAGCTTTATACAACTTGGCTAGATTATGAAGTAGCAGAACGCGGAACCATAAGTGCAGACCTTGCAGGAATCTGGGGCGCTCCCAAGGCGCTAGGACAGCCCTATGTGCAGTTGCGTCCCCAAAGCGGTGCTGACGTCTATATCCGTGTTGTAGGTATTGAGCCTGTGCCGGGATACAAAGCCATGACCACCTGGGGATGGAATTCTATAGAGATAGTTTGCGACGAGGTGGATGACCTTTACGAAAAGCTAAAGGCATCTCCCTTCGAACACATCGGTGGACCTGCAAATTTGGGCGGCGGGACTATGTCCATCCGCGCTGTTCAGTTCAAAGGACCAGCAGAAGACGTCATGTATCTGACTACAGAAACCGGAGATCGCCAAAAATCCCCCCTACCACTTCCTGGTTCCTTAGTCGATCGACCGTTCATTATGGTTGTGGCTGGACCGGACATAGAGGCTATCCGGACATTCTATCGTGAAAAGTTCAACGTGGACAGCTATCCCCCGCAACCGGCTCGCATTGGGCTGATCGCTAGGGCCCAGGGTCTTCCTGAGGATCATGCTTATCCCTTGACCATGGGACGCATGCGGGAACATGGCAATAATTTCGAAATTGATGGTTATCCCGACAGCACCGTAGCCCGCCCGCGAAGCGACGGGCATATACCACCGGGTGTGGCAATAACCAGTGTCACCGTTGACTCTTTGGACGGACTAGATGTGGAGTTTGTCAGTACCCCTGCTACCATCGATGGCATTGGTTATAACGGTCGCCGGGCAGGGTTGATTATCGGCCCGGTCGGGGAATGGTTGGAAATAATCGAAGAATAAGGGTAGGGGTAATATGCGCTATTGGAAGAATTTGATTTGTCTCTTGGCATTTACTACTGGTTTTCCTGCTACTGCGGAGGCTAAATTGGAGATCAAACGTTGGAATCCAGAGGGCATGTCACAACCGGTGGGGTACCGTCAGGTTGTCACTGTAGAAGGTTCACCGAAGAAATGGATCTTCCTTGGAGGCAAAGCAGGCATCTATCCCGACGACACCTTCCCCGAGAGCCTGGAGGACCAGGCTAACCTGACTTTTGACA
>Ga0315336_1000588_pt1 | contig 94166 bp, 89 predicted proteins | sample ASW5metaG_FD_204512 | JGI IMG/M metagenome (GOLD analysis project Ga0315336, IMG submission 204512) | Ammonia-oxidizing marine archaeal communities from Monterey Bay, California, United States - ASW #5 | ecosystem: Environmental > Aquatic > Marine > Intertidal zone | place: USA: California...
TTGGAAAGTAATCAATCAACTCGAAGCGGCAGGATAATCCCACCTCGATCTGTATGCGCTCTCAGCTTGCGATGTTACCCTTTAGACCGCAGCAAGCTCTTCACTTCTGATGTAATCACACTCGTCGTTGTCGCAAAACACTTGACGGCCGTGACGCTTCGTGGTTTTTTCAACAAGGTACTCACGCTTGCACTTCGGGCAGGCTTCGGCGAGAGGTCGCTTCCACAGCGTGAAGTCGCAATCAGGATAATTACTACAGCCAAAGAATGGAATATTTCGGCGCGTCTTGCGCTCAACTATGTCCCCGCCATCTTTTGGACAACTCACACCAGTGCTTTTGAGTTTCACATACTTACAAGTCGGATAGCTACTGCAGGCTGTAAATTCACCGAAACGACCCTGCTTAATAACTAGTTGCGACTCACACTTCGGGCACTTTTCCTCGAGCAACTGATCGGGTTTCGCCGCGGAAAGACCCTGCTTGGTTTCAATAATCTTCCGGGTAGTTTTGCAATCGGGATAGCCCGAACACGCCAGAAACTGACCAAACCGGCCACGTTTCACAACCATTGGTTTGCCACAATTCTCGCAGTTTTCGGCCTCTTCATCCTGACTTGGCTCGGTAGTCTCTAATTCACGTGTGTTCTCACAATCGGGGTACGCACTACACGCGAGAAACATCCCAAAACGACCGACCTTAATGATCATCGGGGCTTTACACTTGTCACAGGTTTCATCACTCGGCAGGCCCTTAACTTTAATATTGGGCATAGCCTTCTTTGCCTGTTCGAGATCCTTTTCAAATTTTTTGTAAAAGCTCGCAATCGTGCCTTGATAATCGGCGTCGCCACCCTCAATCTTATCGAGACTCTCTTCCAAAGCCTTGGTGTACTCGACGTCGAGAATGTCGTTAAAACTCTTTAAGAGTAGCTCCGTAACAAGCCGCCCAAGACGTGTTGGCTTAAATCGACCCTCGATCTTTGCGACGTACTCACGGCTTTGAAGTACGCCAATGATCGCAGCATAGGTGCTCGGTCTCCCAATGCCGTTTTCTTCGAGTTCCTTGACCAGCATTGCTTCACTGAAACGGGGTCTGGGCTGCGTAAATTTTTGCTCAGATCTCGTTGCTTTGAGAGACAGCGTGTCACCCTTATTCAATGCTGGTAACAAGCCCTTGGTGTGTTCGTCGTCTTCGCGCGTGCCCTCTTGATCTCCTGGACCGTCACTGTTGTCTTCCACGTCCTTTGAATATGCCGAGAGCCATCCTTTAAACTTGAGCACGGAACCTTTAATCCGAAACGTATAGATACCAGCGTTGATATCCACCGTGGTGTCGTCAAAAATGGCTGGAAGCATCTGCGACGCCACAAATCGATTCCAGATAATGCGATAGATGTAAAACTGCTCCTTCGTCAGGTGTGGTTTTACTCGATCTGGATCGTATTCCATCGAAGTCGGCCGGATCGCCTCATGCGCGTCTTGTGCGCCTTTTTTTGCGCGATAAATATTGGGCTTTGCTGGCAGGTATGCCTCACCGAAGGCACTCTGAATATGTTCACGCACATCCGTTAAGGCTTGATCTGATACCCTCGTCGAGTCGGTGCGCATATACGTAATCAAGCCGACTGCATCTTCGCCAGGTAGCTCTATACCTTCGTAGAGTTGCTGCGCGATCATCATGGTCCGCTTTACTGGCATCTGCGAAGCTTGCTGCAACTTACTTGTAATGTACGGTGGCGCCGCCTGCTTTTTCCTAGCCTTAGTCCCGACAGTATCAACAATAAAAGATTCATTTGTAACTGCCTCAACAATCGTCTTTGATTCAGCTTCATTGAGAACCTTGACAGTTTTACCGTTTTTCTTCTGTAGTTTCGCCTCAAATTCCGGCGGGACTGGACCAATAAGATTCGCAAAGATGTGCCAATACTCTTCGGGGTTGAATTGTTCAATCTCGTGCTCACGATCGCACACGAGTTTAAGCGCGATCGATTGAACGCGGCCAGCACTAAGACCACGACGCACCTTATCCCACAGTAAGGGACTCAGTTTGTACCCAACGAGACGATCAAGAACACGCCGTGCTTGTTGCGCGTCCACCATCCGTTGATCGATTTCTACCGGATGTTTGAGTGCATCCACTATCGCTTTTTTGGTGATTTCGTTAAACATCAAACGATGCACGGAACGCTTCTTGCCTCCAAGTTCAGCCGCTAAGTGCCAGCCGATCGCTTCACCTTCACGATCGGGGTCCGTCGCCACATAAATGTCAGTAGCTACCTTTGCGGCTGCACGAAGCTCCTTGATGACTTTTTTCCGGGCCGGAATCGGCTCATAAACCGGTGTAAAAGCTTCATCCACGTCCACGCCAAGCTTACTCTTCGGTAAGTCGCGGATGTGTCCCATTGAAGCGACGACCTTGTAACTCTTGCCTAGATATTTATTGATGGTCTTCGCCTTAGCCGGCGATTCCACCACAACGAGTGATTTAGCCATAAGTCTTATATTCACGAAAATCGGCGTGAAAGTTATGACACACCGACTACGTTTCTAGCAAATACGTTACCATTATCCAATCAGCAGAACGAAACCAGCCAGTTCAAGAACTTCCCACCGCCATACTGCGTTTAAGGCCAAAACATTAAGCAAAACCTTAATCTGAGCCCACCCCAAATAAATTTCAGGCTTCTTCATAGATCATCGACCACTTGCACTAGAACCTTTGCTCTAATATCAAAATCACGTAATTTCTCCAATATTAAGAACTCTTCTAGCAATCCTAGGGCGACAAGCCCAGGACTTCATCCCATTGGTTTGAGCTAAAAGTGAAGGCGCCCTGCTAAATCCATCACCTTCTTGGTGATAGATCACAGTTGAGCGAATCACCCTGCTTGCACTAGCACGTACCCATAGTTATAGTGAGCCAGGGTGGTTATGGATAAGTCGTTGATCCACCAACAAATTATGTAAGAACCGCCCGTAACTAATTCCCGCAAGGAAGGATTTCCCATTGACGATAAGGCAGGGCATGCTGTCGGTAGGCTTCATGCTGTTACTTTGCACTTTAGAGGTGCAGGCCGATGATCGGTCAGATGCTAAACAACAAGTGGAATTTGGTATCACAGTGGCCGAGCGAGGATTATGGCGAGAAGCCACTTATCGGTGGCAACGCGCTGTCGCCATCGACCCGACCTATGCGGCCGCATGGAATAACCTCGCCGTGGCACACGAACACGAAGGCGAGTTTGAATCAGCTCGTGAAGCTTATGAGCGTGCGCTGGCATTGGAACCAAACAACCTCTCGATCCAACAGAATTACGAACTGTTCAGGGAAATTAATGACCGCACTCAACCGTAATAAGCTCCTACTTAGCCTTACACTTGTTTGGTTCGCTAGTGGATGCGTCACGTCCTCACTGTCAGAAGTGATGATCGAAACACCCATTAAACCAAAACTGGACGTGAGTTCATTTGAGCGGGTGCTGGTGGCAGGCTTTGTGGCCGGTGGTAGCCAGGAACTGAATGCGAATCTCGAAACAGTCCGATTGCTTAGAAGTCAACTGCGCATCCAAGACGCTATGCAGGTTGTAGACGCAAACACTCTCCTGCTTAACGAGCTAGTTGAACAACAGATTGCGACAACCCGACGGACTCTCGGGGAATCGATACCACTTTTACCGCCCGATGAGATCACTGAAGAACAGGATTTTATAGCTTACGAACGCGTATTTACTGATGCAGACTTTTGGCAACGCCTAGGTAAAGAACATCGGAATCCTCTCATCATCACTGGTACGGTTCTATTTCGCCCGCAGGCGCGCACGGGCTTCGTGACTAGAGAACAAGAAACCTATGACGCCTTCGGTCGCCGACAAGTGCAACCAACTAGAACCTACAGTGAGCGACAAGGATTTGTTTTAAGTCCGAAATTTATTTTCATAGACGGCCAGACAGGAACAGTCATCTATACCGAGTCTCACCGAGAAGAAATTTTGTATGACTCACAACAGAACACACCTCCACTGTCAGGGTTTTTTGAGTTAATGGATCGTATAATTCCAACTTTTCTCAGTTCTATGAGCACTCAGACAATTCGTGGATCACGAACATTGCTTAGATAATATTGAATGGCAGCAGCAAAACGCCGGCGGATTTGAACAGGCAATTAGCCACCGTTTTACGAAAGGGACCTTAGCAAGTCGTGCTCATGACTGCGTTGCACCTGATTAAATTAGGTGTTAACCTAATAGATTCATATAGTTGATTATGGGGCCTCTAGAGAAAGCCTCGATAATTTGAGCAGTAAGGAGTAGCAAGCTTGTACGCAATTATTAAAAGTGGTGGCCGGCAACTTAAAGTGGCACCGGGCAGTTTGGTTACAGTGGACCGACTACCCGATGACCCTGGCCAGGAAGTGAACTTCGATCGTGTGCTGCTCGTCGAAAAGGACGGCGGTGAGATTGTGGCTGGAACACCTTACGTTCCTAATGCGAGTGTATTAGGAGTTGTTGATGCTGAAATCCAAGGGCCAAAAATTCGTGTGTTCAAGAAAAAGCGTCGTAAGGGATACCGGCGCACACAAGGACATCGTAGTATCTTGACGCGCATTCGAGTCAAGGACATCATCGTTAAATAAACGTTCCGATGAGACCTTCGAACCAGATTTAGTCATGGCACATAAAAAAGGACAGGGAAGCTCTCGTAACGGTCGTGACAGCAACGCACAGCGTCTTGGTGTGAAGCGATTCGATGGGAATATCGTGACTGGTGGCTCCATTCTTGTTCGCCAGAGGGGACGCCGATTCAGACCGGGGCTGAATGTCGGCGTTGGAAAGGATGATACGATTTTCGCCAAAATTGATGGTCGTGTTCGCTTTCAAGATCACGGTCGACGGGGTCGGGTAATTAGCGTACTTCCTACCGATTCCTGATTGACGAAAAGCATCCGTATCATTTGGTTATGATCCTAGGTTAATTTGGACTGCGTGCGAATTTCTTCATGTTCGTCGACGAAGTCGACATTCAAGTAACGGCGGGAGATGGTGGTCGAGGCTGTCTAAGTTTTCGACGCGAGAAGTTCATTCCGCGTGGAGGACCTGACGGAGGTGATGGTGGAAACGGAGGCTCGATCTTTCTTGTCGCAAGTTCTCACGTTAACACACTGATTAAATATCGCTTCCATCCAGAGCACAGAGCACGACGAGGGTCTCACGGTGAAGGTTCAAACCGCTCAGGTCGTAACGGCATCGATATTGAATTAGAAGTTCCAACCGGTACAACAGTCTTAGAACAAATTGATCAGGATTACCACCAACTCGTTGACCTGACGGAGGTAGGCCAGCGTGCCCTCATAGCACGCGGTGGTCAAGGAGGTCGAGGTAACGCCCGCTTCGCAACGTCGACTAATCAAGCTCCTCGACGAACAGAACCTGGGCAACCTGGTGAAGATCGTCGACTGAAATTAAAACTAAAACTGTTGGCGGATGTTGGGCTTGTGGGGTTTCCCAACGTAGGTAAATCTACACTTATTGCACGTCTCTCGGCTGCCAGACCCAAGATCGCCAATTACCCATTTACGACACTATCACCCAATCTCGGCGTTGTAACATTGTCGGACGACCGGGATTTCGTTATGGCAGACGTCCCAGGACTCATACAAGGTGCGCACCGTGGATTAGGACTCGGACAGCAGTTCTTAAGCCACCTCGAACGAACAAAAGTTCTCGTTCACATAGTGGATGTTTCCTCGGAATCAGGACGAGATCCAGTTCATGATTTCGAAATTATCTGCCAAGAACTTGAGCTATTTGTTCCGCCTACCACTGAAAAAAACGACAATCGACTAAGTGCACGGCCGAAGCTTGTGGTCGCTAACAAGATTGATGTGCTGGATGAACCTGATCGACTCGCCCGTCTGAGCAAAAACATGGCCGAACGAGGAATCTTACTCTTCCCTGTTTCAGCCATAACTGGCGAAGGGTTGCCAGCTCTAGTTGAAGCGCTTTGGCAAATGGTTAAGCAGTAGACTTATGAACGATCAAACTAGAGTCGGTATTTTTGGCGGCACTTTCGATCCAATTCATTTTGGACACTTACAGGTGGCCGCCATTGCACAGAGGGCCTTGCATTTGCATGATCTTCTGTTTCTACCATCCCACGTACCGCTACACCGAGGCTCCCCTCCCGTTGCCCATCCTGAGCATCGTCTAGCAATGATCAAATTGGCGCTGCAAAATCGAGCTGGTTTCCATGTATCGGAACTGGAATTGAATTCACCAGGGCCCTCCTACACTTCCAACACTCTGCGGCGACTCGCCAACCAAGGTTATACGCCCCAGCAGCTGTTTTTTGTCATTGGCGCAGACGCATTCTCAGAAATATCCACGTGGCGAGGTTATCCCGATATCCTAGATCAAGCACATTTCATAGTGGTTTCCAGGTCTGGACATTCAGTTGTGGAAATCCTTCGTCGTGTCTCGGGCTTAGATGACCGGATCAAAGAAATCCCGGAAGACCCCGCATTACCCGTGGACATAATACAAATGAAATTACAAAACCCGACGGTCTTTTTTGTCCAAGCTGCGACTCCAAACATCTCGTCGAGCAGCCTGCGCCGTCAGATGGAGATCGGGGAATCCGTAGAGGGATTTATTCCCCCTGAAGTCTTGAACTACATCCGTCAACAAGACTTGTACGTCGTCTAGGAAAAAACAGTTTTAATGACCACTAAACAAAACGAACCGTTCACCACTCACGCGACAACTCACCTGCCGGAATCAGTTAGACAAGCTGTCGAGGCAATGCGCGACAAGAAGGGTACTGACGTCGTGATCCTTGATTTTCGCGAGACTGAAGTCTTCACGGATTTCTTCGTCGTGTGTTCAGGACAACACGTCAGACAAGTCAAAGCGATAGCAGACAGCGTCGCTGAACACATGCGGACACAGGCCATTAAACCAACACATGTCGAAGGTTACAATCGTGCAGACTGGGTATTAATGGATTTTTTTGATTTTGTAGTACACATTTTTACCCCAGAAACTCGGTCCTTCTATTCATTGGAACGCCTATGGGCCAGTGGGAAATGTCTATATGTTGACAATGATAAACTTGGATAACGATTAGGAATCTTCGGCACGCACTTCGGGGTTACCCGTACTCAAGAGAGACGCAAGTCGTAACGCGACAGACGAGAAAACTTCCTCGGCAACATCTTCCTTAGATTGCTCACCATCCACACGCACCCACGTCTCTTCTAATTGCTCAAGATAGCTCTTGCGAACTCGACCAAGCAAAGCTAGGTCACGCTCGTACCGGTCGCGACCAACTGCCTTCCGCCGAGCTGCAGTTTCAGGCTTGATGTCAAGAAGCACTGTCAGGTTTGGCTCCGGTAAGAAGCGCTGAATATCAGTCAACCATGCAGGATCCAGGTCTTGCGCTGTACCATAAGCAATGCTAGACGCCACATACCGATCGCAGATGATTACAAGACCGCCAGTCAACCATCGTTCTAGGTCGCTCCGACGTTCATATCTATTCGCAACGTAGAGCAATTGCATCACATCGCTTGGGTAATCTCGCTCACCCTGCAGCGCCCGAGCGATCTCCTCACCAATAGAGGTCCCGTAGTCTGGAAAGGAAACAACTCGTGATTTATTACCATTTTCTCGCAATCGGTCACGCAGCAGTTGTGCCTGAGTCTCTTTTCCACTTTGGTCGAGGCCTTCGAACGCTATTAAAACTCCTGCCATGTGTGCTCCTATAAACAATGGAACTCGTCAGTCAGCATGCCCTCAAGTGACTCACGGGATTTAATGAGTCGCCATTGTTCTCCTTCGACCAATACTTCAGCTGGCCGAGGTCGACGATTGTAATTCGATGACATCGTGGAACCGTAAGCACCCGCATCAAGAATTCCAATGACATCTCCAACTTCCAACGGCGGTAAACAATGATCCGTGCCGAAAGAATCACTGCTCTCGCAAAGCGGTCCAACAACATCATACATAGTACTTGACCCACTCCTGGCGACTGCCGGTATTAGGCGATGCCGAGCACCATACAGGGCTGGACGCATAAATTCGCTCATGCCAGCATCGAGAACAGCAAAAAACCTGTCAGTTGACTGTTTCTTTACATCAACCACCCGTGAGATTAACGCGCCCGCAGGACCCACAAGCCAGCGTCCTGGCTCAAGCAACATCGTTAAATTAGAACCGTGAAATTCGTCGATTAACATCGATACATAGTCAGCAATTTCGACTACTTCTGATCCATCATGTGAAATTCCTAGTCCGCCACCAACATCTACATGCTCCAAGACAATACCAGACTGGGCGAGCTCCTGAGCTAAGCCGATTAGCATGCGTGTCGCTTGACGAATTGGTTCGATCTTTACAATCTGAGAACCGATATGCGCATGGACACCGACGAGCTTCAATTCTTCTCTGCTTGCTGCTTCACGATAAATCGTTAAGGCATCTTCAATGGGAACACCAAACTTGGCGCGTTGGATGCCAGTCGAAATATGAGGGTGGCTGAGAGCGTCGATACTAGGATTAATCCGAACAGATACATTGGCTATTAGTTTATGCCCGCGTGCTATCTCCTGAATCCGCGCCAACTCCCCAGGCGACTCTACATTGATTGTCTTAACGCCCAGAGAAACAGCCTTGAGTAGTTCATTCGTTGTTTTACCAACACCCGTGAATACAATTTCTTGTGGCGTGTATCCAGCCCGTAAAGCCACTTCCATCTCTCCACCTGAATTGACATCGACAGAGGCCCCTAAGCCGCGAAGCAACTTCACGATGCCGAGTGTTGAGTTTGCTTTCAAAGCGTAATGCACAGCATGCGGGTATTTTGACAATAAACGAGTTAACTCAAGGTACCGACGACTGATTTCGTTAGCACTGTAGACGTATGAAGGCGTTCCAACTGCATCGGCAAGATCGACCAATCGCACACCATCGCAACTCAAGATGCCTTGATAATCATGAAATCCGGTCATAATCAACAGTTGTATATTATGAAAACGCCTACCATCTGGAACAATCGATCACGGCTGACAAACTAGCGCTTCGCCGCACAACCCCAAGATTACTAGGATCTAAGGTTGAAATCGGCCAAGGTGGAGATCAATTGATTCGAGAACCGCAGGTTGACTGTTCAATAAATCGTATCCTGCGAAGAAAGTGAACCACGGTTAACTGGTAATTTGAACAGGTCGCTTCGCAGGAAGTGCCGCAGAATCCGCAATAAGGTTTTGGTCCGCTGGGGCTTCATCGATTTGCCAAGCGTTAACATCTTCAAGGACTTTCGCAGCGAAAGCTGTATGGAGTTTGTGCCCACCACGATGTGCTACCACATGTCCGATAATAGGATAACCAAGCAACACTAGGTCGCCAACCACGTCAAGAATTTTATGCCGAACAAACTCATCTTCATAACGCAGCACGCTGTTCAAGACACCTGTTTCACCAAGGACAACAGCATTATCAAGTGATCCTCCGAGGGCCAGTCCTTGACGTCGCAGCATCTCGACTTCCTTCAGAAAGCCGAAGGTGCGTGCTGGTGCAATTTGATCAATGAAGGCTGTTTCATCTAATGGGATCGTCCGAGACTGATGACGTAATAATGGATGATCGAAACTGATGCTGTAGGTCACCTTAAACTGCTCTGCAGGGTACAAAGCGATCCGCTTATCTCCCTGGTCCAAGGAGATCGCTCGCAAAACCCTTAGGTAACGTCTTGGCATGCCGAGTTGTTTTATTCCAGCTTCCTGAATCAAATAGACGAACGGCGCAGCGCTGCCATCCATGATCGGGACCTCTGGAGAGTTCAACTCAACCACCACGTTATCAACACCAAGACTCACCAGAGCAGCAAGCAGGTGTTCGATGGTGTCGACTGAAGCGGCATCACGCGAGAGACCCGTCGCATAACCCGTCGCATAGCGGATGCTCGATAAATTTTCAACAGTGGCAGGTATTTCTAGGCCACCAAGGTCGAGACGCTGAAAACGAATGCCGTAATCTGCTGGGGCCGGCTTCAGTGACAACGTAACCTTATTGCCGGAATGCAGGCCAATGCCGGCGCAAGAAACAGCTCGTCGTAAAGTTCGTTGCACGGTCATATCTTTTCAGCTCATAACTATATGGCTTTTACCAATCTACTGTCATGTATTGTGATTCTTTTGGAATTATCGGTCAAGATAAGGCTTTTAAACAGTAGGTAAACATGCAGGTTAGAAGCATGATTTTGCTATTTTTTGAGTGCTAGTCACGCATCAAACGACTTTAACTGCTCGATTCTGGTCACCATAGAGAATCTTCGACAAACTCGCCCCCGTAAATGATTCGGGGTTCTTACAAATAACCTCAGGAGGCCCTTCAGCTACAATCCGCCCTCCCTCTTCACCGCCTTCTGGACCTAGGTCAATGACATGATCAGCACATTTAATGACGTCTAAATTATGCTCAATAACGATTACCGTATTACCTTGATCTACAAGTTTATTAAGCACGTCCAATAGTTTCCGCGTGTCTTCAAAATGGAGTCCAGTCGTTGGTTCATCCAGGATGTATAAACTCCGGCCTGTTCCTCGACGTGCTAGTTCCTTGGCGAGTTTCACTCGCTGTGCTTCTCCTCCACTCAAAGTAGTCGCCGACTGGCCAAGCTTGATGTAACCAAGACCTACATCTTGCAACGTTCGAAGTTTCACTTCGATGGGTGGAAAATTTTCAAGGAATGGAAGAGCCTGATCGACAGCAAGCTCTAGAACGTCGGCTACGGATTTACCTCGATATTTAATCTCTAAAGTCTCACGATTGTACCGACGACCTTTACAGGATTCACACGTTACATAGACATTAGGCAGAAACTGCATTTCGATCGCAATCACTCCGTCACCCTGACATGTTTCACAGCGTCCACCCTTGACGTTGAATGAAAATCTACCCGGGCGAAAACCTCGAGCTTTCGCTTCAGGTAACATTGCAAACAACTCGCGAACAAAAGTGAACAGCCCCGTGTAGGTTGCAGGATTTGATCGTGGCGTGCGACCAATCGGCGATTGGTCAATCTGGATGATTTTATCGATGAACTCAGTGTTATCGATACGATCATGCTCTCCAGGTTTGTCAGAGGCCCTGTACAAAGTCTTGGCCAACGACCGATAGACAATGTCATTAACAAGGGTCGACTTACCAGAGCCGCTGACTCCAGTAATGGCAGAGAAAACACCCATGGGAATTCGGACATCGATATTTTTGAGATTATTGGCTCTGGCACCACGTACACACAACGCACCACGGTCCGCTTGCCTTCGTTTAGATGGACACGGAATGTTTCGTTCGCCACGAAGGTACTGGCCCGTTAGAGAATTACTTTTGTGATTTAGTAATGCCTCAACTCCACCTTGAAAAATCACTCGGCCACCATGTTCACCGGCACCCAGTCCAAGATCGATTACATAATCTGCCGAGCGGATTGTTTCCTCATCATGCTCGACAACAATCACGGTATTCCCTAGATCACGTAGACTGGCAAGCGTCTCAAGTAAAAGGCGATTATCGCGCTGATGGAGACCAATCGAGGGTTCGTCAAGCACGTACAGCACACCAACAAGCTTCGCACCGATCTGCGTTGCAAGTCTTATGCGTTGACCTTCTCCTCCTGAAAGTGTTGCAGCACTGCGGTCGAGCGCAAGGTACCCAACTCCAACATCATCAAGAAATCGTAACCTTTCAAGAATTTCACGAATGATGCGACCACTAACTAAGTGTTCACGATCAGTTAATTCCAAGTTGGAAAAAATATTAATGGCGTCAGATATTGCCAAACGCACATACTCAGAAATCGTACGTCCCTTAACTGTCACTCCACGACTGTGAGGTTTCAATCGCTCGCCTTTACACGAATCGCATTTGAGAAGAGCGCGGTACGGTTCGAGTGTTGTTTGATCGGAAGGGTCTCCTTCCTCGTAACGCTTCCGCATATTTGTCACAATGCCTTCGAACCCATTACTCGAAGACTCGCGTTTGCGCGGAACGTTACTTCGGCGATGTTTTCCTTCTTTGCTATCAATCTTTCGTGAAACCTCTGGACGACCGTAAAACAGTAATTCCTTCATCTTTTTAGGTAAGAGCCGAAACGGTTTGTCGAGAGGCACATTGAATTTACGGTTGATACGACCCAGCGCTTCGCGAACCAGTTTCTTGTCTCCCTGCACCCAAGGTTCGATTGCGCCATCAAGTAGTGAACGTGACGAGTCAGGAACGATCCGCGCAGGATCGAAATCCTTTACCACACCAAGGCCTTGACACATTGTGCAAGCGCCATGTGGAGAATTAAATGAAAACGCGCGAGGGGTCATCTCAGGCATACTGATGCCACAATATGCGCAGGCTAGCACTCTCGAAAATAATCGGTCTCCACCGTCGTAACTATTAATGATGACAGTATCATCAGCTAGTTTGAGCGCTACTTGGATCGATTCACTGAGTCGCCGCTCCAGACCCGGCTTCACAATCAATCGATCTACAACTACTTCGATGGTATGTTTCCGACGACGGTCAATTTTTAGGTCACTTTCAAGTGCCTTCAACTCACCATCAACGCGCACTCGAGTAAACCCTTTACCTCGCAAAGCGGCCAGTTCTTTCTTGAATTCACCCTTCCGTCCTCTGACAATCGGTGCAAGAATGTTGACGCGCTCGCCATCTGGATCAGCTTTCACCAGGTCGATGATTTGTTCTACCGATTGGGAGGCAATCTCTCGCCCGCATTGCGCACAGTGCGGTACGCCAATACTAGCGAAGAGCAATCGAAGGTAGTCGTATACCTCAGTAACCGTGCCAACAGTTGACCTCGGATTAGACCCTGTTGTCTTTTGCTCAATTGAAATGGAGGGTGACAGGCCGTCTATTGCATCAACGTCAGGCTTCTCCATCTGTTCAAGAAACTGACGAGCGTAAGCCGATAATGATTCAACATACCTGCGTTGTCCTTCAGCATACACAGTGTCAAATGCTAGTGACGATTTCCCTGAACCAGAAAGTCCAGTAATGACAACGAGTTGATCCCGTGGGATGTCAACGTCAATATTCTTGAGATTGTTAACGCGTGCACCGCGTACGGCGATTGTTTCGTGTGACATGTCGCACGGTCAGGCTGTTCTTATCAATGCTAAACCTTAATATTTTATCACCAACTTCCTAGACTTTATTCAACTGTTCAATGTGCCAGGATACGAAAAGTCGGCCGCAGCCAAATTAACAACAACTAACGAGACCTGTCACTCAAGTTAAACGTCTAAGTGATACGCAACTTCATTGGATGTCACAACGAGGCCACCTCTAGGGTTAATGGCTACCCCAACCAATTCCGGCGCAGTCAAAACCTGCTCTGTCTTACCCTGATCCGTAACACGGTAAAGACCACTAGCACCAGCAAGCGCTTCAACGATGTAGAGTGTCCCATCTTTATCAAACGTTAATCCCTGAGGACGACCGAATACAGTATCCAGAGGCTGGACTTCGCCTTGTCTATTTATACGATAGATGGTGTCAGTCGACGAAAGAGTTGGAGCCGATACGTATAAAGCCTGATCGTTAGGTCGCACTGTAAGGTGAAAAGCTGCAACACTAGCTGGCAGCGAAGCAAAGACAGACTTCTTGCCGGCTTGATCGACTTGAAAAATCGTACCAGAACGATCACCAACAAACAAAGTGCCATCACTATCAAATGCCAATCCACTCGCAACACCGAGATCTGTCGCAACCGTCTCGACCTGTCCCGTTGGCGAAACACGGTAAACAGTCCCCTCAAAACGACTCGACACATAAAGTTGATCGAAGCTATCGAAAACCATTGAGGTAGGATTGGCAATGCCAGACACGAACGGTTCGCGATTTCCATTTGGTGTGACACGAAAAATAGAAACTGGCGCCTGGTGCTCCCGAGTCCCACTAAAAGTCACGTACAAATTACCAGCACGATCAAAAACGGGACTGTCAACTTGATGTAAACTCGTGGCAACCGGCGCACCGATGTTAATCTCAGCCGTCGCTGATTGCTGTCCACCAATCGTAATCAGTGCTCGGCCAGTCGGGACACCTAGAGGCACCAAAACCCTAAGCAGTTTTGACGATGCAAATACAATTCTGGTGAAAACGTCACCGATTCTGATTTCCGGCAACTCTCCAACTTCATCAAGAAAACCTTCACCCTCAATCGTGACACGGCCCCCTTCGATTGCCCAAGAGGGGCGAACAACGGTCATGTTAGCTAGCTTATGAGGCATGCGAGTGGAGAGATCTCAATAATGTAGATCCGCAATTCCAAATCAAGTGATCGATTCAAGAATCTTCAACTTTAAGAATCGTCTAATTCGATGTTCCAGTAAATGTAATCGCGCCAGCTTTCTGGAGTTTCACGGAGACCGACTGAGATTCTGATAGCCGGTGTCCGTGTGGGTCGTTTAGGCATGCGAATCAGTCGCATACCAGCCTCAACTGGCGTCCTGCCGCCTTTACTTCGATTACAGGAAATGCAGCAGGTAACAATATTCTCCCAATCCTTTCGTCCACCCTGCGCAACCGGAACGATGTGGTCAAACGTAAGGTCAGTCGACGGTGGTGTCTGCCCACAATACTGACAGGCGTGGTGATCCCGAGCGTAGATATTCGCACGGGAAAACGGAACCGTGTCGAAACGCCGCTTAATCTTAATATAACGAAGAAGTCGAATAACTGATGGCAGCTTAATACTAAACGAGACCGAACGAATCTCACGATCGTAGACCGAAACAACTTCTACTTTACCTTGACATAAAAGCGTGATGGCTTTCTGCCAGTTCACCACCTTCAGTGGTTCGTATGTAGCATTAAGCAGGAGGGTTTGTTCCATACCTAAACATCACGATCCGACGGGAATCTGTTCGTTAATCAAAGCGATAGCCTCTCGTATCTGGTCAATGCCTTCAGGACGAACCGGTAGTAACGGGTACCGGGGAGGACCTCCATAATAACCAGTAAGATCCAAGGCCGCCTTTAACCCTGGAACTCCATAAACGGTTGTAACAAGATTCGCAAGTGGGGTCAGTTGTCGCTGCACGACAAGAGCTTGGTCTAACTTGTGCTCTTGAACTAACTGTAACAACTTAACGCAAAGTGCAGGTTGCGCAGCAGCAAGAGCCAGAATGCCTCCTACGGCACCGACACAAAGACTGGCAAAAAACGTCGGTGCTGAACCCACCAAAACACTGAAGCCTGGACTCGCTTGAACAACTAGATCGCCAACCTGCTCAATACTTCCACCAGACTCTTTAATTCCGATTATGTTGGGATGCTCTGACAACTTGCCAACTGCGATTGGTGACATGTTGACGCCAGTGGCTGCCGAAAAATTATAGAGTAGGACTGGAATCGGAGCTGCATCTGCAACAACCGTATAGTGCCTGATCAAAGCTTCCTCAGTCATCAATCGCTTAAAAAAAGATGGCGTCCGGACGAGTGCAGCATTTGCACCAGCGTCCGCAGCACGACGCGTTGCTGTAACTGTGGCACGAGTCGATTCTCGCCCAGTACCTGCAATTACCAAACGACTCTCTGGCATCACACTTCTGGTAGTCGCAATCAGCTCGTCTGCCTCGTTATCGTTGACTTGTGCCGACTCACCGTTAGTGCCAAGCACAACGATTCCAGCAAGGTCAGTCTCCATCCAGCGCGCGAGATTATCACGTAGAGCACCAAGATCGAGTTCGTCGTCGACAAATGGAGTTGGTATCGGTGCAAAGACTCCAGAAAAATTCACGTAGACTCCTCTGTAAGCAAGTATCCCAACGCTACAGGCAACACGAAGGACTCGGAAGGTCCAGCATTGTATGGAGACCTGGCGAAGCTTCCATGACTTTTGGAATTGAATTCACAGCAATCGACGCAGTAGCAATGTCACCGGGCACACCGCCACTTATCTTCATTGCAATTTTAGGCGAGCCAGTAATGCTAACGGAGTCGTATGATTCCGGAGCACCGAGATAGGCTTCCATATGCAATTTGATCGCCACACGTCCGGCCCGATAGCCTACTCCATCTTGCAGGATTCCACAGACGTATCCTGGTCGCACAGTAAGGAACTTACTGGTTATACGTTTACTAGCAATTTTAGGTTTTATCGTATCGGTCACCCGATCGATTTTCCACCCAAGAGCATCAGCAATCATTGAAATTGATTCCGCCAACCCAACATGTCGAACTGTGCCCTCTAAAACCTTCGCTCGAAACTCTGCTCTAGTCAGACCGCAACCAATCTTCTGCTGAAAGGGTAAGCGTCGAGTGCTCGCATCCTGAACCCGATTAACTCGTATACGATCAACTCGCTCGCAAACTCCAGTCAAAGATATCGGTAGAGCATCCATCGTGAATCCTGGGTTAACTCCCGTGCCCAAGACGGCCACTTTAGATCGCTTCGCCAACCGATCAATGCGACGTGCATACCTAACATTTCCGGTGACCGGATAAGACAACTCTTCAGACGTCGACACTATCGGTAATTTAACTCTGAGAATCGTCTCAATTTGCGTCGTTACCTGCTTTAGCGACGAACTTGTGCACAAAATGACCGCGTCAGCCTTCACACGGCTACAGGTGGAACCTATGTCGGGATCGACCGTGACACCGAGTCGACGCCCAACGCCAGCTAACAATCCAACGTCGTGGCCAATTTTTGATGGATCTATGTCAACGGCTCCCACCACCTTAAAGCCTGTTCGCGCGACCATTTGCCCAAGAACAGCGTTTCCAATCGGCCCGAGACCGACCTGTATCACACGAATCGACATTAACTGTTTCTCCCACGCTTGTACGCGAACGCACAAAGCATATTGCCAAAGTATTCTTTAAAATTACTATTATACGATGATCGACTGAATTCTGGCCTTACCCGAGCTCTGTTATTGAGAATGGTGTAGCATGCCTCAAGATTGATCGGCCATATAAGGGAGCACGAAGGAGACTTTCAATGAAGCGTCTCAGTTTAATGATATTTGGCATGCTGCTGGGCATGATTACTCTGGTCGCGGAAGATTTAAAGATCGAAAACCTTAATGTTAGGCATTCGATTTCAGAATTACTCCAACCGGTCTCCTCTGCAGACTCAGAGCAGCAGCCAGTAAATAGATTGCTCCTAGCATCACCGACTGGTCGATACTCTGCTCGAAACGCGAACTATGACATCCAGGTCCGTCTGGATCCCGACACCCACATGCTGGAAGGCCGAGAACTACTAACGTGGCGTAATGACTCTGGACGAGCCACCTCCGAACTACAGTTTCATTTGTACTACAACGCCTGGAAAAATACGAAGTCGACGTGGATGCGAGAGTACCTGCTAGCACGAGGTGAAACTTTTCTTTCTAGACCACCAGAAGACTGGGGATGGATTAACGTAACAAAAATTGAACTTCCAGCAACAGAGAATACCGCTGCCATTAACCTGACGAGTGACGCTCGTTACATTGCTCCAGACGACGATAATAAGGATGATGAAACTGTTTTGTCGGTACCGCTACCGGATCAAGTTGAACCTGGGGAAACGCTCCAAGTGGAAATTGAATGGAAGTCAAAGATTCCACGAACATTTTCTCGAACTGGAGTGGTCGGAGATTTCTTTTTCATTGCTCAATGGTTTCCAAAAATTGGTGTTCTAGAAACTTCTGGATGGAACTGCCATCAATTTCATGTAGGCACAGAATTCTATGCTGATTATGGCGTATATGACGTTCGTGTCACCGTACCAAAAGGTTGGATAGTCGGTGCGACAGGAGTTAGGCAACGCTTGGAAAATAACAGTGACGGAACAAGCACACACCAATATATACAAAAAGATGTTCATGACTTTGCGTGGACCACGAGTCCAAATTTCATTGAGCGAATCGAACGTTTTGAACACGAGAGTTTACCTGACGTCGAAATGCGCCTACTTCTGCAGCCCGAGCACGAGGGACAAGCGGAACGCCATTTCAGAGCCACGCGTACTACTCTGAGGCGGTACGGCGAGTGGTTCGGCGCCTATCCTTACACCCAACTCACGATAGTGGATCCCGCATGGCAGAGTGGTGCAGGCGGAATGGAATACCCAACCTTGTTTACGGCGGGAACGTCTTGGCTTGCACCGAGCAAGGTAACCCGACCTGAAGGCGTTACCATTCACGAAGCTGGCCATCAATTTTGGCACGGGTTAATCGGTAACAATGAATTTGAATATGCCTGGTTGGATGAAGGGCTCAATACATTTTCCACCGCTAAGGCAATTGAGGCAGAAGGCTTACCTAATTATCATTCTGCGCGTTATTTTGGAGGCTTCCTTCCTTACGTCTTTAATGATATTCCACGCTCCAGAGCCACAGATGGTAACCGTCTAAGTGGCTATCGCACCGCGGCTCGTTCAGACGCTCAATCGACGCCGACCTTCCAATACTGGCCAGGCACTGGCGGCGCAATCTCATACAACAAGACAGCATTGTGGTTGCACACTCTGGAACGCCATCTCGGTTGGGAGAATGTTCAGAAAATACTTTCAACTTTTTTTTCCAGATTTAAATTCAGGCACCCACTGCCTCAAGATTTTTTTGCTACGGCAAATGAGGTTGCAAATGTGGATCTCGACTGGTTTTTCGATCAGGTGCATCGGAGCTCGAATGTATTCGATTATGGTATCCAACAGATAGGAAGCCGACCTCAGGGTGGTCGTGGCTTTTCAGGAGATGGAGAACCGATATTCACTGATCGCAGTAATAATGAGCAGTTTCAGACGGATGTAGTGGTACGTCGATATGGTGAAGCAATCTTTCCGGTCGATATCTTAGTGACGTTTACGAACGGTGAAGAAGTACGAGAGACATGGGATGGAGTAGCACGATGGAAACTGTTTACTTATCAGCGTGCCGCACAAATCTTACAAGCCGAAGTCGATCCGGATTCCGTTTTACTTCTAGATCTGAACCGAACGAACAATAGTAAAACCATGAAACCAATGACAAACATCGCTACTACCAAATGGATGCTCAAATGGATGACCTGGCTGCAAGATGTAATGCTTACTTATGCGTTCTTTGTATAAGTGAGAAATAATCACACAGAGACAAACAACAAGACACAAAGTTATGACGATTACCCAAGTGTTCTACGACGGCATTCAGCGGGTAAAAGTGGCACCGGCCATTTTGATCGGGATTTTTCTGGCAACCCTGATCTTAGCCCTTCCACAAGGACTTATCCTGCGTGACATGCTGCGTACGCATCTGGGGGATAGCTTGGCGGCCGAAGCTGTTGCAACTGGTGTCAACTTCAACTGGTGGCAAGAGTTTAGCGCCCAAGCAAAAGGTCTTGGCGCTACCTTCTCTCCAACAATCATAGGGTTTGCTGCCGTACTCGATAATATTAGCGACTTACTTGATAATCGATCGCTGACGACTGCCGTCGCAGGCATCACTGTAATCTATCTGGCGGTGTGGACTTTCCTTCTTGGAGGCACACTGGATCGTTATGCTCGCAATAGACCCATCAGAACTGCGGGTTTCTTTGCAGCAGCAGGTGTATATTTTTTCAGATTTTTGAGACTGGCAATCATTAACTTGGCAATCTATGCATTCATGATGGGCATCGTGCACAGTTGGCTATTCGATAATCTTTACGAATGGTGGATACGAGATCTCAACGAGGAACGGACGGCCTTTTTTCTACGAACACTACTGTATGTCGTATTTGTCTCAGGTCTTGTGATCTGCAACATAGTATTGGACTACGCTAAGATTCGAACCGTGGTTGAAGACCGTCGCAGCATGATCGGTGCCACACTGGCCGGATTTCGTTTCGTTGTAAGACATGCCCGCCGTGTTATTGGTCTGTATTTCCTCAATTCCTTAGTTTTCATTGGGATACTAGCAAGCTATGCCATCTTCGCACCCAGTGTTGGTGGTGTAGGGGGCTCAATGTGGTGGGGGTTTTTAATTAGCCAGGCATACATACTGGCTCGCCTATGGATTAAACTCGTCTTTCTCGCGAGCCAGACGGCTTTATTCCAAGCGGAACTTGCTCATGCTGGATACACAGCGGCGCCGTTACCGATCGCACCAGACTCCCCTGCTGCGGAAGCTATCGCCGAGAGAACACCCCGCCAATAAGATGAGAAAACGATGAGCGCTGATGCTGACAAGATTGCCGCCTGGATAAAACAACAGGTAGTGGCATCCGCTGCCGATGGACTTGTCGTGGGACTAAGTGGCGGAATCGATTCTGCAGCCGTTGCGCGACTATGCCAAATCGCCATGCCTAATAATATTCTTGGGGTTCTTTTGCCTTGTCACAGCGATCCTCAAGACGAAGCTGACGCCAATCTCCTTGCGCAGCACTTTAAGTTACCAACTATCACCATAGAACTTGAGAAAAGTTATGATTCTCTACTTAAGCAACTCCAGGGAACCCTTGCATCTCAGACCGACGGCAGCAGAATGCCCGAAGCGAATCTAAAACCTCGTCTACGCATGACTTCACTTTATTTCGTGGCCAACACTTTTAACTACCTTGTTGCTGGTACCGGAAATCGGAGTGAGCTTGAGATTGGATATTTCACTAAATACGGTGACGGTGGTGTAGACATGCTACCGCTCGGCAATCTATTCAAGGATCAGGTGCGGACGTTGGCCCGTGAACTTGATATCCCAACTCCAATCATCGAAAAAGCGCCGAGTGCTGGACTGTGGCTCGGCCAAACTGATGAAAACGAAATGGGCTTCTCCTACGCGGATCTAGAGTTGTATCTGCGTGAGAACTCGAAAGAATTACCAGTCGAATTGACGTCTCGCATCGAACATTTGATGCGATCAAGTGCACACAAACGGGTCCTCCCGCCACGACCCCCGGAATTTGACGAATAAAATTTTAGGTGGTGAGTTACGATGTCGAAGAATCGATAAGTCGTCGTACCGTGGCAACTATATGCGCCGTAGAAATGCCATAACGATCAAATAATTCATCAGGTTGTCCACTTCTTGGAATATCCTTGACAGCCAAGCGGTGGACTTGAATCCCGAGAGCGCCCACAGCTGCACTAACAGCATCGCCAAGGCCACCATTAACATAGTGATCCTCGACTGTAATGAGGGCGTTACCGGTTTGACGAGCTGAGTCAACTAAAGTCGCGACATCGACAGGTTCAATCGAATACGCATCAATTACACGGATCGGAGTCCCGGCCTCCAAAAGTTCATCGCTGGCTTTCAGGGCTTCAAATACGGTGATTCCAGCGGCGACGATCGTGGCCACGGCCAATGGCGCATCTCGTATCACCTTGGAACCACCAATCTCGAATTTCTCATCGGCGCCATAAATAACAGGGGTTGCAGGTCGAGTCGTTCTGATATAAACCATCCCCTTATGCGCTGCCGCTGCCATAACGAGTCGCTCGGTACTCATCGCATCACAGGGATACAGCACTGTGCAATTAGGCACCGCACGCATCATCGCAAGATCCTCAAGCGCCATTTGTGATGGTCCGTCTTCGCCAATTGACACACCGGCATGCGAACCAGCAAGTTTTATATTCAAGTTACTAATACCCGCCATACGAATAAAATCATAGGCACGCGATAAGAAACATGCGAACGTGGAAGGAAATGGAATTGCACCTCGGCTAGCAAGTCCCATAGCGGCACCAACCATCGCCTGTTCAGCAATGAAAGTTTGATAAAAACGAGCACCGTGCGCTTCCTCGAACGCGTTACTGAATGTCGAGTTGCTCACATCCGCATCGAGCGCAACGACTCTCTGATCAACGGCTCCCAGAGTCGCCAGTGCGCTCCCGTAGGCCTTCCGTGTCGCCACCTTGGCATCAGTGTCGTACTGCGGCGTTAGGACGTTCGCGTCATTCGCAGGTTGCATCGTCTCGGCAGGCAACGCGGATGGTGAAGGAATCTTCGGAGTGACTAATCCGGCTGTCAACCGTGCTTCAAGTTCCGCAACGGCACGATCAGCTTGTTCCCCTTTCTTGAGCGCCTTACCGTGCCAGTTGTCAAGGCCCTCAAAGATTGACACTCCTTTACCTTTCAGCGTCCGAGCCACAATCATCGTGGGACGATTCTTGGTTCGGCGAGCCTCTTCTAATGCCTTAAGAAGCGCGCCGATATCATGCCCGTCCACGACAATGGCATGCCAGCCAAAAGCAATCCATCGTTTCGCATACTCATCAACATCGTGACCCCATTGAGTCTGACGGCTTTGACCCAACGCGTTCACATCGGTCACGGCACATAATGAGTCAAGCTTGTGATGTGCCCCAACCTGTGCGGCTTCCCATACTGATCCTTCCGCTGATTCTCCATCCCCAATCAGCGCGTAAGTCCGATAATCAGAATTAATTCGCCTCGCATTCAGAGCAATGCCTACCGCGGCACAAATACCCTGCCCTAACGAACCTGTTGCTACATCAACGAACGGTAACCGTGGAGTTGGATGGCCCTCAAGGTCGGAATCGATACAACGAAGCTTCGTTAATTCTTTACGGGAGATTACGCCGGCTTCAGCCCATGCAGCATACAACAATGGGGCCGCATGTCCTTTCGACATCACAAATCGATCATTTCCAGAATGTTGTGGATTCTGCGGATCAAACCGCATCTCGCCAAAAAACAAAGTCGCCACGATGTCCGCTGCGGAACAACAACTGGTCGGATGACCGCTACCAGCCGCAGTCGTAGAGCGAATGGAGTCAATGCGAAGCCGTGCGGCAATATTTTGCAAAGCAGGAACTAAAGAAGCACTATCGACCGACACAACTCACCTCCAAAACAGTAGTCTAGGCTTTACTGACCATATTGTAGTACTCAAACAACTCAACTGTACACTACACAGCTAGTATCTTCTCGCTAAGATCATTCTGAGCAAGGAACAGCCTGTTTACTCTGACCAGTCAATTATAATAGGGCCATGCTTGTATTACGCTATATGTACGTTTTGACGCTTGCTGTGTGGCTTGGAGGCATGATTATCCTGGGAGCGCTGGCAGCTCCAGCAACGTTCGACACACTCCAAGCGCGAAACCCCTCTGGTGGCCGTGTGGCTGCAGGTGCTGTCTTTGGTGAAATGTTAAAGCGGTTTCATCGGGTGAGCTACGTGGCAGGAGTGATTATGATTGCGTCCCTGATTGGCATGGCTGCTCTGGGACAACGTCCAACAGATTTCGGCGTCCGCCTCGGCCTGTTGTCGATCATGCTGCTACTGAGCCTAGGCTCTGGAATGGTGGTAGCGGAACGTGTCGAAAAATTGCAGCAAGCCACTGCTGGGCCGATCAGTGCACTACCCAGTGATGACCCAAGACGACAACAATTCGGGCGACTGCATGGCCTGTCGAATCTCCTGATGATGATGAACGTCGCAGGAGGATTGGCACTTGTCTATTGGGAAGCAAAAGGTTGAACAGGAAATTGCTCGCACCAAGGTGTTATCGAGCCCATGATATAGTGCCTTCGTGATGCTTGACGAAGTTACCCAAGCTGTTCTTTCTCGGGACGAAATTGTACGTTACCTACGCGAGTCGCATGAAGGCGGTAAAGCTGACACCAAAGAGCGAATTCACGCCTATCTTGAGGAACTGCGAACAACCCAGCGAATACCGTTCTATCGTGCTCTTAAACATCCGCTGTACCCGATATTTAGAAAACTGGATTTGTGTCCAGAACACGTCGATATTCCAGTAGCAGCCACGCGTAAGGGTCGAGTTATCTATGCGTCGAATCATAAAAGTCATCTCGACTATTTAGTGGAACCAGTGGTGCTCGACGACCACGGTATTCGTCCACCGATTATCGCAGCCGGTATCAATCTGTTTGGTGGTCCACTAGGTTTACTGCATCGCCACATCACTGGAGCAATGCCCGTTCGACGCAATACCAAAGATCCTGCGTACTTGGTGACGCTAAAGGCTTATGTCGCGGAACTGCTACAACGGCATGATCTCTTAGTTTATCTTGAGGGCGGTCGTTCATATAACGGTGCTATGAAATCACCAAAGACAGGACTACTCCATGCGGCTCTGCAGGCAGATCGCGAGAATATGACTGTCGTACCAGTCGCGATAGCTTATGATCTCGTGCTCGAAGATCAAGTACTAGCCAAACAGGGAACGAAACGCTCTCAACGTCCGTTTACTCGTGAGTTAACTGAAATGGTTCGTTACGGTATGGGGTATCACTCACGTGCCTTTGTCACCTTTGGATCTCCAATGACGTTACAGGAATGGAATCCAGAATCACGTCGATCAGTCATGGATTTGGCCAAACTGATTGGTGAGAAAATAGGTAAGTTGCACAAAGTACTGCCGACCGCACTCCTGGCAGCAGCGCTTCGGCCCTCTATGTTAAAAAACGATTTAATTGATCGAATCGATGGACTCTTGGACGAGTTGCGTCAAGCAGACGCTAATTTATCAGTAGCGAGTGGTGCCGAAGCCCTAGAACAGGCAACTGAACCACTAGTCACACGAGGCATCATCGTGGTTGAACACGATCGTTATCGAGTGCGTGAGCGCACTGTTCTCCGTTATTACGCGAGAACAATCAAGCATCTGCTCTCGCCAACAGGACATGTCACACATTGAAGCCGAGTCGATCCATTCCCCATCACGTCTGATATGATTCCTGCATGCCGCAGATAGATAAAGCGGCGCCTACGCCGTCGCTCACGGATCTCAGTCGGGCTCTAAAGACTCCATTTGTCCCTATTTCAGCAGATTGGTTTCTAATGGGTAGCACGACCGGACAGGCGGACGAACGCCCATTACACCGTGTTTGGGTCGATGCATTCGAAATGGCTGTGTATCCCGTTACGCGGGCACAGTATAAAGAGTTTCTGCAATCATCCAAGCATCAGCCATTGCCTCGGGACTGGCACAATCCGCTCTTCACAAGTCCAGACCAGCCGGTCGTCGGTGTGAATTGGTACGATGCGTGTGCTTACTGCAGATGGTATTCGACACCGAAGGGAACAGTCAGACTTCCAACTGAAGCGGAGTGGGAACGTGCGGCACGGGGTGGACATCAAGCTCGCGAGTATCCCTGGGGTGATTCAATACCTGACTGGGTACCAATGACCGGACGTGGTCCGCTCCAGGCCCCATGGACTGTCGCCCATGGTGAACCGAACGATTTCGGCCTTTATGGAATCGCAACAAACATCCACGAATGGTGCGCTGATTGGTACTCTGGTGATTTCTATGCAACTTCTCCAGCATTTAATCCCGTAGGTGCATCAACCGGTCAGCGACGAGCTTCAAGAGGCGGTGCGTGGCGACATGCTCAAACCATCAGCCGAACGGCCTCGCGCAGTCGACTCGGTCCCTCATTGCGGTACACGGACTATGGGTTTCGTATTGTGAGAACCGTTTAACAGGTTACATAACATGAGCGTGTTCGAAAAATCGATGGCTATCTCGCATGCCGTCCACCAAGCCGGTGGCCGCGCGTTAATCGTTGGAGGCTGGGTTCGAGATCGCCTACTCAAGCGACCGTCAAAAGATCTTGACCTAGAAGTCTACGGGGTTTCTGCCGAACAACTCCGCCAGCTTCTTTCCGCATTCGGACAGGTCAACACAGTTGGCCAAAGCTTTGCCGTTTTCAAAATCGACTCGATGGACGTGTCCTTGCCACGACGTGAGTCTAAAACAACGGCTGGGCACCGGGGTTTTGAGGTTATTGGAGATCCTCACCTACCTATTAAAGAGGCCTTTCGGCGTCGTGATTTCACCATTAACGCAATCGGTTGGGACCCCCTTACCGATGAATACGTCGATCCATTTCATGGACGAGATGATTTAACGCGGGGTCTACTCCGCGCCGTAGACGAACGAACATTTGGAGATGACAGCCTTAGAGTTCTACGAGCGGTCCAACTGGCTGCCCGATTCGAATACAAACTCGACCCGCCTACCGCTGACATTTGTCGTGCTACTAAGCTAAACGATCTCCCAGCAGAACGGGTCTGGGGAGAGTTCGAGAAGCTTCTAATATTGGCAACTCACCCTTCGCTAGGGTTTTGGCTCGCACTTGAAATCGGCGTAATCGAACAACTATTTCCAGAACTTCAGGCGCTTGTAGGATGTCCCCAAGAACCAGAGTGGCATCCAGAAGGAGACGTCTGGAAGCATACGCTACTCGTCATCGACGAAGCCCGTCGCCGTATCGACGGATTGCCTCGCCCATGTCAACTCGCAATCATGCTCGGTGCGGTTTGCCATGATTTCGGTAAGCCCGCGACCACAGCTCGCGTCGATGGAAGAATTCGATCTCGGAATCACGAACAGGCCGGCCTAGGACCCACGCAGGCTTTTTTGGATCGGCTCAAGGTGCATTCGGTCGATGGTTTCGACGTCCGTAGACAGATCGAGGGTATGGTTGCGTACCACTTAACACCAGGTATGTGGCATAAGAGTCCAGAAAAAGTTGGCGACGGGGCTTTTCGACGACTAGCTCGTAAAGTCGACCTTGAATTACTAGTTCTCCTCGCGTCAGCCGATTGTCATGGGCGTGAGGGTCATTTCGATTGCTCGGCTATGGAGTGGTTTGCATCGCGGGCACATGAGCTCGGAATTGAACATGCCCCTCCAGAACCACTGCTCAAGGGTCGACACCTGCTGAGTCTCGGATTGGAACCCGGACCAGACGTCGGAAAAATTCTCAAAGTTATCTACGAAAAGCAGCTGGATGGGGACGTCACAACCTTAGAGGAAGCTTTGGCTGAAGCGACACGCTCTTTGAGAAAACCTCAGTAACTAACCTGCAAGTGCTACACACTTCATAAGTGTTTCCGGAGCCATGTTTCCACCAGTTAAAATCGCCACCACACGTTCACTCGAAGGAAACCGGCCTTCGGCCGAACGATTCAATACGGCTGCAAACGCTGTCGCGCCGCTTGGTTCAACCACCAGTTTTGCCCGCCTGTGCAGCCAAACAACCGCCTGAGCAATCTCACGGTCAGAAACCGTAACGAACTCATCGACGAACGCCTGCGCGTGTGCGAACGTCAGGTCACCCGCACGGAGAGGCAATAAACCATCTGCGATACTTGTTGCAGTTGGTAGTGTAATTAAGGACCCAGCGTCAACAGATTTGCCCATTCGGGCGGCACCATCAGGCTCAACGCCAATGACCCGCACTGACGGCTTAATCTGCTTGATGGCCGCACTGGCACCGGAAGCCATGCCGCCGCCGCCAATCGGAACAAACACGGTTGTGACCTCCGCACACTGATCCATGATCTCCAGGCCGGCTGTACCCTGACCGGCAATAATCGCAGGATGATCAAATGGCGGGATGATCGTCAAACCTTCGGTTTGTGCTTCAGCCTCGGCTCGATTTTTTCGATCAGCCGACGTCGTACCTTCAAAGATAACGCGTGCGCCCAGTTCCTTAACACCTTCCACTTTTATTTCAGGAGCCGTTGTCGGCATGACGACTACGACTGGAGCACCGACAAGTTTTCCAGCTAACGCGACGGCTTGCGCATGGTTTCCAGACGAATAGGTGATCACTCCTCGCTTTTGCTCGTTAATCGACAGCTGTGAAACCATGTTGTAGGCTCCACGAAATTTGAAAGCGCCAATCGCCTGAAAATTCTCGCACTTTAACTCAATAGTCGTCTCACTATTTAACAATTGGACCTTTAGCAATGGTGTCAGTTTTGCAACACCTCGAATCCGATCAGCTGCAGCCTTAATAACATCCAAACTCACGAGATCTGACATTCTTTAATCCTTCCGGTCGGGCACGATAAAAGCAAGAGACGACTATTACGTCAGTATAGTAATGTACTCTTGTTAACAAAACGTCTTCCCGTGGTATCAATCACAGCACGTTGTTTCCAGACCTGTATACTGAAGGTTATGTGGTTAAGGCTCCACCTGCGTCAACTGACTGCAGGCCTGTCACTCGCACTTTCATTGGTCATTGTGAGTAATACCCAACAGGTCCTGAACGCACAAGAAAGAACGCGAATTGGTCCGTTCGTCATAGAGCTGAGCGGAGTCTTGGTAAAGAATGGACAGAATGAGCAGGTTGCTAGTGACCGCAGTCTGAATCCAAAGGAACTGCCGTCGTTAGGCCTTGGAGTTGGTGCCGGCGCACATTGGTATCCACTCAAGATTAAGAAGTTTACGCTGGGCCTTGGTGGACAATTCCTGATGTCACGTGGTTCCAGCACCCCGATGCCAGACCTGTCCACTACTGTTGTAAATGAACTTTGGCCCCCAACTGCAGAACCATCGATCAAAACCCGCTTTCAAGCTTTCTCACCGCAGGTTTCGTTTAACTTCGGTGGAACGAGTGGATGGAGCTACATAAGCGGCGGTCTGGGAAAGGCAAGATATAGCGTAACAAAAGAAATTGCCAGTCGCTGGGTGGAAGAAGCGTCGGACGTTGATGATCGCTGGCTGAATATGATCAACTATGGCGGGGGCGGTCGGTGGTTTGCTAAAGAACACCTAGGCTTTAACATCGACCTGAGGTTCTACCAGATAAGCCCTCTTGCGGCCAATGATAAATTCCTCGGATTACCACGTCAGACTGTTGTGATTTTCTCTGTTGGAGTCTTGTTCAGATAAATCAAGTCTTCATATTAATCTTTAACAAGTCGATCTTGCTCTTGGGTTTCAAGGTGCTGTTGTGCCTGTTCGATCCATGGCTGTTCGGAGGACAGCACGTAACTCGGAAGTGAACTCTCCTGCTCAACAATTTCTTGCATAATCTGCCGCGCTTCATCTCGCCGACCTTGTTTGTCGAGAAGCGTAGCAAATTGAAACATGGGACGAGACCGAGACGAGGTGCGTGTCACTTCTTCATATCGATCGCATGCCGCAGCATCCTGTCCAGATGCTAGAAGAGCATCCGCCAGGGCTTCAGTTGCCATCCCATAATCATGCTTAGGGTCAGTTTCGTACACCTGATTCAAATGCACTACAGCTTCCGCGTGTCGACCTAAAGTCGCAAGTGCCTTCCCCAAACGATATCTGGCATATATATCTTCCTGGTCACGCTCAAGTCCACGACGGTAATAAGTTACGGCCTTTTCCATGTCGCCATTCTGCGCATGGAGATCTGCAAGTTCAAATATGAGTGCAGGAGCAGGATTAGTTGCTATGTCCTTCTCAAGCTGAATAAAGCGCTCATCATCCACGGGCCGCTCTACGTCAGGATGTTTTTTTGTTAGATTTTCCTGCCAGCTCTGCTCAACGTATTTTCGCTTGTCGTCGACGTACCCTTCTGGCAACTGTAATGGACCGAATCGTCGCCCTCTTAAAAGCTCGCTAATCATGTAGCCAAGTGCGCCGAGTGGACCTAAAAACAAGACTGCTAGAATCCAGAGCCAATTTCTGCGCTGCCGTAGACAGTCACTAATTGCCCAGAATTGAAAACCGAAATTCAGAATCGCCAGCAAAATAATAAAAGGACTCATCGTTCTATGAGGACTGGTTAGACAAACAGTTTTTTAAGGTTATCGGTATTATTCGCATTCAACGATGGTATCTACTAGTGACCGCAAAACAAAATTCAAAATGATAGTAACCAGACATTCACCTGAAGCACGCCACTGTTTATACATCATAATGCAGTCCTGCCTTCCAACTCACTGTTCTAATACGTAACAGAAGATAATTGAACCTAGGCGCTTACTTCTATCACCAGCCGAGGTTAATTTATTAGGAATGTTGCAGATTGCCTCACCTTATGCAAAACTTGATGAACGGATGAGCAAAGAAGACCTACTCGATGTGCAGGGCACTGTCAGCGCAGTGCATAGTGGCGGCTTGTATCGTGTTCAGTCGGACGCAGGACACGAAGTGTTGGCACAGTTAAGTGGTCGAATGCGTCGCTTCCGAATAAGAGTAGTCCCTGGCGACCGCGTCACGGTAGGTGTATCACCGTATGACCCAGCTCGCGGAATCATTACCTTTCGTGCTCGCTGACCCAAATCTGCTTCATTCGCTAAATTCCAAAGCCAGCTCAAACCACTCGCCGTTCGGAGCTAAAGTCCGGTAGGCCTGCCAGTGCGGTTTGGCATCTTGTGAGCGTCCCAATTGCTCAAGAGTGACTGCTAGATAAAAATGCGTGTCGGCGTAGTCAGGATTGAGTCGCACGGCAGCTTCGTAACAGGTATTCGCCTCGGTGAACCGCCCCAAATCGTGATGAATGTTCCCAAGATTGAAATACGCCTCAAAACAGTCCGGATCAAGATTAATCGCACGTTCATAGATTGCCTGTGACTCGATAAACTTGTCTTGAGCGTAGTGAAGATTTGCCAGGTTCACGAGCGCTGGAACTAAATTTGGATCAAGCATGAGCGCTTGACGATACGCCTTACAAGCTTTCTCCTTGTCAACCGTATTACCTTCGTCGAGGCGAGCTCCTTCAGTGAAATACCGAGCTGCCAAGACAGTTTGAGAATGCATCGAGGAAGAATCAACCCGTCCCACGTCAGAATCTGTCACCGACTGCAATGACCCTTTCGCTAACGTTACGACTTTTGCTGGTTGACTGTGAGTGTTTAATCCGCCTTGGAAATCGAACGTTAATTGACCTTCTCGTTCTGCAACTAATGATCGAACAATTACCCGAAACGCCACTTTGCGCCCTAAATCAACGCTAACCTTTTTGACGAGGGCAAGATCTCGAAAGCCGTAGTATCGATCGGTGTTCGTACGCGCTACAGTTTGAACCAGCTGGCATTTTTCCAGATAGCGAAGATGATCTTCTCTCAGATTCGAATAGCGCGCTCGAATTTCTCGCACACTATAGAGCTTCTGCCGAAGTGCGACCGAAGAGGGCACGCCACTGAGTTTGCAAAAGACTTCTTCAGTAATGATGTTTATGCTGTCTGGTGACTTGGCATTGGCAGTTTCCGCGAGTTTCAATTTATTGCTCTTCTCGGTCACCTGCGCAGAATCTACATCAAGGAATCGACTAGACTTGGTACGCCCAAAACCTTCAGCGCCCACAACCAGCATCGTTGTACGAGATGTCACATCACTTGTGACTTGCCCACCCAAGCGCTTCACCAGGTCGCAGGCCTCTCGACGGCCAAGCGAAGAGAGTTTCCCTGTAAATACAACGACTTGATTGGCAAAGGGTGACTCTGGACGAACTTGTTTGTCTGGAACAGAAAGCATCGTTACAAGATGATACTCATCACCATTAGAACCGGAAAGAGTTAATGAATTTAGTCCAACCGCCGCCGATAAAGACTGAACGACAGTAGCACGTAATAGGTTGGAAAGAACAGAGTCGTCACCAACAACCACCTGCGAACCTCAGGCACTTGCCAAATTGAGAACAACATCAATGCTGCCCAGACGAGACCGAGAAAAATCGTGAGTCGACGTAAGGTTGGAGTACGCGACGGATACACATAGTTTACGGGTATAAACACCATTACAACCAACGTCAACAGGACTCCTGCAGTTATGCTTGGAGGTAACGAGGCAGCATAAAGATAAAACACAACGATGTTCCAGTAGGATGGAAAACCTCGAAAAAAATAGTCGGCTGTCTTCGCATTCCGGTGGCTGAACCCATATGCACTACTCAAAATCATGGCACTGGCCAAAAGGCCGTTCCAGCCAGGTGGTACCAATAAGATTGCATAAACGAAATACGCCGGGACAAAGACAAATGTGACGTAATCAATTATGGAATCAAGCAGGACTCCGTCGACCGACGGTAAACGCTGGTCAACCTTAACCAGACGGGCCAGCCAGCCGTCAGTGGCGTCAACTACAACAGCAGCATAAAGCCAAAGAAAGCCTTCACGCGGTGTGCCTGCAACAAAGGCATGAAGTGCCAGCAATGCAAAGACGGCCCCTGTGGCAGTGTAAAGATGGGTAGTCCACGCAACGCACGAGGTAAGGTAGGAAACTGGTGTCGGTATTCGAAATTTTTCTGGCATCTAAGAATGAGTCGATCTCAATAACCACCAGATACAGAAACGTTTTTTTAGATGTTAGGTATTGGAACCCACTTTTCGACTTCGATGATCTTCCAGCCGTTTCGTTCAGAACCCACTCGAAGGCGGAGTTCATTGAGTTCAGACTCTGTCAGACCATCCAGACTAATTGTGACAAAGAAGGGAGTTTCGGGAGAGGCCGTTACATCCCAACGTCGCAAAGGTTTACCTCCAGCCTCCGACCCAGTTAAAAGTTCCAGACTCTCCTGCCAATCACTGACAGGACATAAACCAATGATCACACGGTGCGCATCAAGGACAATCCTAAAACTGATCGCGACATCTTCATCAGCAAAGGTTAGTCCGCGGGTTTGCTGGTAGGGATACATCAGTTCTGTCCACTCGATGAAGGCGTCAGGTGCGAGTATCTGTCGTTCGTTTGGATAAGTCCGACTAGTCCCACCCCACATCTCAACATAGCCAGCGCCCGGCTCTTTTGAACTCATTGGAATTCGGGCCTGATGGTACCCGTAGGTCCAGACATCTACACCTGGCGTTTTGTCGGAATCAAAAACGCGGACTATTCCCTCCTGGGTATCGTGAGAGTATGCACTGTAAAAGCCGCCTGTCAGACCGTCGGCCATTAGATCGCCCATTTTGTTCCAACCACTAATAAACCTGAGGGGATTGTTGTGCCAAGCCTGTGGACTCGGACCCAAATTCTCCTGCCACTGCTTATTGATTAAGATTTGATCCGTCGGAATTATAAACTCGGTCCGATCGGTCAACACATTCTGCCCACCAGGCACCCACTGTGGATTGATCCAGTGTGCGTACTCAACCTGTCGATTTGTAGTATTTGCAATACGGATTCTCGTCTCAAAAGAAGACTTGTTTCGCACAATAGAAACGTCCACAGATTCTTGAAGACCCGTCTTTGGTTCAAGAACCTGCATACGGATGGATTTACGGAGCGAAGAATCCTCGGTGATTTCCCATGACCAAGGCATCGCCCAAGTGGTCCCATGTTCATCGCCAGGCAGCGTGTACTCGATACCACCGATCCAGAGCCACCAACCAGTGTCGTTCGCTGCTCCACCGACCGTGACCACATCATTTCTCCAAAGGGTTTCATGGCCGGTCGGCTTGTACACAAAGGAGTAGACTCGTCCCATCTCAGGTAACAGTATCAACCTGATATATCGATTTTCCATCAGCACAGCTGTGTGGTCTTTCTTAATGATCCGTTCCTGATCAACTTGTTGGAAATCAACGTGCGGGTAAGGATCTCCTTCGCGGTAGTAAACCGCTGGTTCGTAGTCAACCTGCGGGATGGTTAGCGTGATTGTGTCAAGCAAGAAGATATCGTCTCCGAGCTGCGCAGGTCTCGCGGATAAATACCCACCCGTACCACACAACACAAATATTGCAGCTATCGTCGTGATTCGAGTAGTGGCGCGTGTAACAAACTCAGGAAAATAGGAGAACATGTCGCCGATAGTTAGGGGAGAGTTCCAAGGTAATGCCGAGCCCATAATTGAGATGTATCAAGATCTACAGCACTCCCAAGGCTCACTGCCGCCGCCTCAGACAAACCGAGGGCCGACTGGGCAAACCCGAGTACTGAGAGGTCTCTTGCGCGAAGGGCTGACTCGGAAAGGCGTGTCCCAAATTTCGCAAAGAAGTCTAAATCCTCTTCCGTACGAGCAAGTCGAACTTCAATGATAGCTGTTATGGCCTCAAGCGCTTGTCGAGCCTGATCGACCTCACCCAATTGCTTGAGTGCTAGAGATTGGTAGATCTGCGTGTCCAACCAGCGGCTCGTCCCTGATTGATCTGCGGCTCGTCTAAAATACTTAGCAGCTTCATCATTCGCACCTAGCGCTTGATGCGCAAGCCCCGTAAAGTACGCCACCTGTGGCGCACGTCGGTCGTTGCTTGGACGTGCAACCGATAAATTTTCTGGATACTCGGAAGCTCGGTTAAAGTCTTCTAGCGCTTCCTTAAACTGACTATTTGTTAACCTAACCAATCCTCTCAAGAGATGCGCATCCACAAACACACTGTGAACTCGCCCTCCTCCTTCAGCTACAAAGAACTGGTTCGTCTCCAGCACCTCAATAGCCATTCCGTATTCGCCAGCCAATACCTGAACAATTAAAGCCCGGAGCAGACTGTCACTTCGCTGCTTAAGGATTTCCAGATTCTCTGAAACCATATCAAGCCGTTTGATAATCGGCGTATTCGCTGCCTCGTATAATTCATCAAGTTCGACATAGAGGCGTGTGTCATCATCCCCATCCAATGCAATCGCCTGCTCATAGCTCTCGATCGCCGCATCGACATCTCCACGCATCTGATAATAAGCCCAGCCAAGATTTCGATGAACGGTCGAAAAGTCCTTGACCAGGGACCGTGATTGCTCCCAGTGGATAATCGCTCGGTCAGGTTGGATCTCATACAATAAGTTTCCTAAATAATAATGTGCCCGATCGTCGTCGTTTTGAAAAAGAAGTGCCTGTTCCAATACATCAATGCTCTCCAAGCGGAATGGAAACCCATAATCGGTTGGCATCGTGGCAGCCCGAGTGTAGGCAATCCTCGCCTTTTCCCCATCGCCGGATTGTTCGTAGAAGTAACCAAGATAGTAATGGACCAACGGATAGGTGCTAGCAAAAGGCACTTCCGCAGCAACCAGCCGCTCCAAGACAGTAATTCCTTCTTCCCAAAGTGCTGTGTTGCCATAGTCGCTGGCAAGTTCAAGGTAAGTCTCGGCGTCGTCCCTCAAAGTGGAACTAAGCCTCGCATCAAGAGCAGTTACGTCTACACCGACAGCTTGAAGTATCAAAAAATGCTCATTAAGCGCAAGAACGTCCATCGGGTCAACGGCCAACGTCCTTAACGCTGTCGCAGTTGCTTCGTCCAGGCGATTGAGTTTGCGGAGAATGGCTGTTTTGAGACCGAGCGATTTCGTGTCATGGCTGTTAGTAGATAAGGACTGGTTAATCTCATTTAACGCACGTTTCCAGGCACCGTCACGCATCGAGAGTTCAGCTAATTGATAAAACGCGGCCGAGTGAAACGCAGCATCCCAAGAGGCACGGTAGAATTGCTCGTACGCCTCATTGAATCGCCTCTGCCCACGCAACGCCAGTCCAAGCTGGTACTCTGCCTCCGTATCACCAGCCCTGACATAACCAGCTGTTAAGCGTTCCAGCGCCGTGCGTAGATGACGCTCAGCATCCTTAAACAATCCTCGCTTGTTCAGATTTGCACCAACAATGGTATTGACTCGAACATCACCAGAATCACGTCGGAGAGCTTCCTCGTAGTACGGCTCTGGCGGCACAAGAGGGCTGTGCATCTGCTGCAGGCGAAGCCCCGTCAGGTATAGTTCATCGACTGTACCGATTTGCTCTGGTGACCTTGGTGGCTCAGCTGGTTTAGGCAGCTCCGGAGTTGAAACAGGGCCTCGCGGACTGTCACTAATCAAGACCAACCCTGCCGCATCAAAAAGAGTGACTGTTAAATCCGTAACTGTCGTATCAGCCGGTAATTCAATGCTAGCGGTAAACGGATCGCCAGGTCCGATGGAGAGTGCCTGATCGAGTAACACCTTGTCCCCGCTGACAAGCACGGCCCGAGCTTCGCTATGGTAGGCGGTCGAGTTAAATCCAAACCATGCTACATCGTCGGTAACTTTCAGATTGACCGCAGCCTGAAGATTGGCTTGGGTAAAACCTTCGATACCGCGGACAGGGTACCAATAGTGAGTAACGGATTTTACCTCTCGCGATTTGATCCAGCTGTAATCAGGCTGATTGTCAGAGAATCCTCCAACCATTAATTCAGCGTAAGGGCCGTCTTCGTCCGTTAGGATCCGATCCCACAAACTTCCCCGGTCCCCGGGACCCCACTCCCAAAGTTTCGTGCCCGCCATAACGTGGTGGTCACCAACGTGGACAACGCCCGCGTTCTCACCGTGGTCATATCCGCCCGAGAAGTCTTCAGCTAGATTCCAAGCAAAAAACGAGATCGGCTCAGGATGATTCGGCCACCGACTGAGATCAACCCCTTCATAATCGATGCCTTGATAAGCACTGAGTCCAATAGGCCAGTGGATAAAATCATTCTTCGAGTGATAGGTCGCCATTTGCACACTAGGTGGAAACAACACTTGGTAATCATCATCAGCGTGGACCGCTACGTTCGCCCAGTAAAGAATTGAATGATCCTGAGAAGTCCGGTTAAAAAACTTAACTGTTGTTTCGATGTACGAACGGTCCGGATATAGGGTCAATCCGATAATCCAGCGCATCCGATGGCGCCGTTCGGTTTCTCCAATCCAAACCGTCTTGCTGCCGTCAGCATTGTCCTGAAGAGCATAGTCGACTGGCATGAAGGTGGTATTGCGATGATGATGAAACACGCACCACTCTATTCCACCAGAAATCCAAGCGCCCAACATACCAATGAGCGCGGGCTTAATAACATTTTGTCTATAAAAGAAATCATAACCATTGGTTTTGTCAGTGGCCGTGAACAATCGGCCACCTAGTTCAGGTAACACGACCAGTGAAAGGTAATCGTTTTCAAGATGCAGAGCCCGATACGTCTTGTCCTCACGAATCCGCGTTACCTTGTCTTGAAACGGGTAAGGGTAAATCTTCTTCTTGGCTCCTTGATACACTTCATTCCGGAAAAACATCGGATTTGTATCTGGGGGATCCACACGATAAGTCGGTAATGTGAGTTGCTCCTCCCAGACCTTTACGACTCCAGATTCCGCAAGTGATGTTTCCTGCACTGAGGCCGCTTTCAACGCTTCTTCAGTAAAACCGAGCCAACTCATTACTAGTACACCAGCGAGTAACAAGCGCGGATACCTCAGTCGACTCAATTCGCTAGACGTAATTCGATTGTCTGGCTTATACACTCTTCACCTCATCACTCATCTTCTCTTGTTGATAAACCGTAAGGATTATAGGTCAAACACTGCAACACACATGTCGAAGTCTTAGACCACTCGGTCGGAATGCGAATAAACATTGTAACTGTCATCGCGAACAAACCCGATCAGCGTGATACCAGACTCTTGAGCTAGTTGGATTGCCAATGTCGATGGAGCCGAAACGGCTGCAACGATAGGAATACGAGCCAATAACGCCTTCTGCACGATTTCAAATGATGTCCTACCACTCACCATTAAAGCGAAGGTTGCAAGCGGCAGTCGTTCGGTCAACAGCATGTGACCTACGACTTTATCGACAGCGTTGTGACGACCCACGTCCTCCGCTACATCAACGAGTTCACCAGACGCTGCAAAAAGTCCAGCGGCATGCATGCCACCAGTCCGCTCAAACGCTTCTTGGGTTTGGCGCAACCGGAAAGGCCATCGAAGGACTGCGGCGCCCTCCACGTCCCAAGTCTCGACAATTTCTGGCACTTCAGCTTGCAATGAATCCAATGTGACACGGCCACAAAGACCACATGACGAATTCATTACAACTTGGCGCCGCTCCTCAATCCGAGATACTGGGAACGCTCCTTGCAACGTTACATCGACGATGTTCTTTAAGTTGGGTGTGTCCGGATCCGTACAGTGACGGATCAAGCTAATCTCATCTAAGCCATGAACAATCTGCTCCGATAAAAGAAAACCCGCTACGAGATCATGATCGCGCCCAGGAGTTCGCATAATAACCGCGAACGGTTTGCCAAAAATCCTGATCTCCATCGGCTCTTCGGTCGCAGCGTAATCACGACGGGCATCGCGAACACCATTTCGAACACGAGTTACCTCAACCGGACGTGATGTCGTGAGCATGATGGACCAGCCGCTATTAATTCAATCTCCAATAAGCTGAATGACAACCTCGCGATTACGTGGCCGCGTATCGCACTCCACGAGTGTAACCTGCTGCCAAGTTCCTAAGGTCAACGATCGATCAGTGAACGGAATTGTGACTGACGGACCAAGAAGTGCCGCTCGGACGTGACTAGACCCGTTGTCATCCCCCCAACGAAGATGGTGTAAGTATTCGCCCATCCGAGGAGCCAGACGCTCGCAAGTTTCATTGAGATCACGGACAACACCAGATTCAAATTCCAGAGTCGTTATCCCGGCAGTCGATCCCACAACCGAGACCGTCGCGATGCCATTAGCCAAACTAGAGTCGGCTAACGCCGCCGTCAGGACGGATGTGAGGTCGTGCGCATCTCCCTGACCAGAGGTCTCAAGGGAATGCCGAACGGTGACCACCATGAACCTCACCGCCTATCTAACTGCGGTGAACATAATTTCTACCCGTCCATCACTGCTCACGAGACCCGTGCCCACTGCCGCGCGTGCCGGAAAGTCCTTCCCGATTGCCTCAACGTAGGCTACGTTCATCTCGCCCCACTCGCTCATGTCAGTCAGGTAGACGATGCCATCAACGAGATGCTCAAAGCCAAATCCGGCAGCATCGAGGGTACGCCCTATGGTAGCCATTGTTTCTCGCGTTTGAGCCTGAGTGTCAGTCCGAGTCTCATCGTTCACACCAAGCATCCCAGACAAGTAGAGTCGGTTCCCAACTCGAACAGCGTGACTAAGAATCGGACTTACCCGACCAGGAGTGCCATCGGGGTTCGGGCGAACGATCCGCTCTCTTTCTCCCTTGACCGCAACGAGCGTGATTCCAAGGGGACTAGATCCAGGTCCATGCGCTAGGACAGTAGCTCGAGCTGGTGGAAAATCTGGCCATTGTTCTCGGTACGTCGCATTCATGTCCGCAAACATGTCGAAGTCACCAAGAAAAACACGGGAACTCACCACGTTGGCTAGTGACATGTCTGCTTCAGCCAACAATTGGCGAGCAGCCTCGAAGATTGCTTCTGTTTTGGCCTGAATCCCACCCTCTACATTCGAGTTGTCACGATAGTTTCTGCCGACCAAGTGCGCCAAGAATAACGTGTCCCCTGACTTAATTGCATAACTGTACGGATTAGCGTTTTCTGCCCAGTCATCTGGTTTAATGATCGTGCGTTCTGCACCAGGTTTAATCGCGACCATAGACACCTCAAGGAGCGCATCGGGTGTCACAAAGTCTGCCTGAATAGTTGAGCGTGTTGGCGGCTCAGTCGGCCAGTACTCTCGAAAAACCTCATTCATCGCCTGAAAATCACTGGTGTCCTTCAAATAGACTGTTACGGCGGCAACCCGGTCGAACCCTGCACCAGCTTGTTCAAGCACCTGACCTAATCGCTCAAAGACTGCATGTGCCTGCTCTGTGAAGTTTCCCTCTCTCGATAGGGAACCAGACAGGTAAATAAAGTCCCCAGCGACCACAGCGGGACTGAACGGCATAGTCGATGCCGGGTCGCGTCCGATGATCTGCTTGCCTCCCGATTGCGCGCCCGCCATCTGTATATTCAGAATACCGATACAAATACCAACAGCTGCGAGTGTCGTAATTCGCATGAATGATCCTCTCAGAAAAAACATTAAATCGTAGTGTCTAGATGCACAATTTTAGACACCTTATCACTATTAACAAAATCTTTTGAAACTACCTAGTTATCGAACCGAGCCCAGAACGGTACGCAACCCTGTTCGAGACTTACTCAATAATTGGCTATACGACAAAGGTGAGCCGTGCAAGCCAAGCCGAGGCTGACCCATCTTCCGGAATAGCTACAGTCACACTAAAGTGCTGGATGTTGCATATGCCACGGCGTCGCTCGTTCAAACGCCAATGCTGCACGCAAAATAGTAGCTTCTTCGAATAACCGTCCGGTTATCATGAGCGACACTGGCATCTCATCAGCAAATCCAGCCTTAACAGCAATGGCTGGGTGACCCGTGAGGTTAGTAATGCCTAAACTGTTACTCCGCGATGGTGAAATAAAGACATCGTACTCGGACATTAAGTCATTCATTCGCCGCATCAATAATGTACGAGCGCGCTGCGCGCGAATATACTCAACTGCTGGGATAAAACGTGCGGTTCGAAACGTGTTGGGCCAGGCATTCGGTTCTTGAGATGTGAGGCGATCGATCCCACGGCTACGTGTGAGATCATCAAAAGCGGCGGCGGCTTCCGCTGTTAGGATAAAACTAATTGCATTTGTTGGAAAGTCTGGCATCTCGATAGGATCGAGTATGGCACCAGCACCGCGTAACGATTCAAGGGCTGCCGCTAAGGCAGGCTGCTGCCCCTCCCACCGTTGTCGACTCTCCTCTGACGTGTTCGCTGGTGGTTCTTCAAACTCCTGTTGGATATAACCGATCCGTAGATCGGCTAATTGGCCATCCGGACTCCAGTCGAAGGGCGCATCAATCACCGAGTTATCTCGTCCATCTGTTCCATAAATCTCATTAAAAACAAGCGCGCAATCTTCAACAGAGCGACACATAGGCCCTATCTTGTCCATAGTCCAACTAAGAGCCATCGCACCGTATCGGCTCACGCGACCGTACGTCGGTCTCAGCCCAGTCACACCACACGCTGCCGACGGTGAAATTATCGACCCGCGGGTTTCAGTGCCAATAGAAAATCCAACGAGTCCTGCGGCCGTAGCAGCGCCGGGGCCAGCTGACGAACCACTTGAACTCCGCTCTAGGTTCCAAGGATTCCGAGTCGATCCACCAAACCAAACACCGCCACGAGCGAGCGCACCCATCGAAAGTTTTGCGACTAGAACAGCACCTGCCTCGTTAAGTCGTTCGACAACTGTTGCATCATGATCAATCACTTGGGTTTCGTAAGGTTTTGCTCCCCAGGTCGTGCGAACTCCTTTGGTTGCCAACAAATCCTTCGCACCCCATGGAATTCCATGGAGTGGTCCGCGATTTTGTCCATTACGAAGTTCTGCATCGGCACGCGCCGCCTGGTCCAAGGCGAGCTCCTCAGTCAGTGTAACCACACACTTCAAAGAGTCGCCATACCGCTTGAGCCGGCTGAGGTACAGCATCGTCAGCTCTGTCGACGAAATTCGCTGTTGCCTAATGAGCGCCGCGAGGGTTGTTACTGGCAGAAAAGCCAGCTCTTCCACCGGTGTCCCAACAGGAGGCAGCGTTTGCTTTGAAAGCGGTATGGTCGCATGCGGTGTGGCAACACCAGGCAATGAATGCCCAGCGAAGGGGGCCCGAAACGTCACAGCCGGTTCTGTGTCGGTTGGAATCTCAAGCGCTCGCAGGTCGTCGTAACGTTCCCTGTTACGATCGAGTCCATTGAGCATCATCATGTGTTCATCGGCAGTGAAGTGGAGCCCGGCAAGTTCTTCGGCGGCAGTGATTGCGTCGGTTGCCACCGTCGGTTGTGCTGCTGAGTGTGCAGTAGCTGGAACAGCCAGACCGGCAGTTATGGCTGCGGGTGCCACACCCAAAAAGCTGCGACGATCTAGTAATCGTTGCTTACCCTTGCCGCTGTTACGTACCATCGTGCCTGCTCCTCTCGAAATTGGACATCGCATTTCCTATCATGCTGATGTCGCCACCGGTCCACACTTACAGGGTATGACGGTATATAAACGGGCTAGCCCTTGCTCCAAGAGCCCGGCAACAATTTAGTCGCCCTGGAGGCTTCGAACAAAGATGACGAGGCTCCAGCGCTGATCTTCCGAGAGTTTACGTTCCATACCACGCATAGGTCTCTTGCCTACGGTGATCTTGTAAAAAATTTCACCATCGGTCATCCGTTCACGGGCAGCCTCCGGGGTGAGATCTGGAGGCGCTGGCTTGATACGAGCTGTGGCGGGTCCATCACCCTTCCCTGTCTCGCCGTGACACATTAAACAGTTTTTTCTGTAAAGCTCAGCACCTTCTTCGATCAGATCATCGCTAGATGTCAGTGGGTTCTCGACCGCTCTCTCTTCCTCAGGCACGATCCACGGCTCACGTTCCTGAGTTGCCGTCCCAACTAGTACCCCTGTATATAGGATGGCTACCAACACTAATAATTTCTTCATCGATCTCCCTCACTTCTAAAACTGCCGCAACTCGAACCAACTCGCGGGATCCTTACCGTTGAGAATCCTAGCATAGTGTCGTTAAAGCCGAGCTTCCGCAGTTCCAGTAAGCTCAGCTTCCAGTTCCGTCTGATCTCCTTCTTTGATCTCCCAAATGGAGACAAGTGGAAACAGTTTAGCGAAGACGATATAGAGCAGCGCAAAGCAAGCGAATTGGGCGGCTGTTAGAGCGATTTCAACTAAGGCTGGACTATAAAGGCCACCATCATGCATGAACTCTGAACGCGGGTACGACGCCGAACTGATCACGATAATAAATCGCTCAAGCCACATACCTATGAGAACTGCACACGACGCAATAACCGTACCAATGATGGTTCGGGTCCGTTTGAATGAAAGGATGCAAAGGGGAATAACGAAGCAGCAAGTTATCATCGTCCAAAATGGCGTCGAAAACGCTCCTGACAGCCTCGAATTCAAAACCGCAACTTCGTCGGGTTCATTTCCGTACCAGACAGTCATATGCTCAGCAAACGTGAAGTACAGCCAGAGGCACGCCATCGTTAACATGAGTAGACCTAGGTTGTTGAAATGAATAGGTCTAAAAAATGGCTCGAGATGAAACGCCTTGCGCAAAATGGCCATTGCAATGAGTAACGCTGCGATACCACTGAAGATGGCGCCGACCACAAAATACGGTCCAAAGATCGCACTATGCCACATAGGTACAAGGGTCATCGCAAACACCCAGGAAACAACCGTATGCACAGATACGGCGATAGGAATGATGGCGACCGCCATAAACCCAATCGCGCGTTCAAGTAGTTTGTGTTGCTTCGGTGTCCCTTGCCAACCCAGCGATAACCACCTATACAACCATCGCAGCCGAGGGCTTCGATCTCGCAATAAGGCCAGATCAGGAATAAGCGGCAGATACAAATAGGTGATGCTCCCCATTAAGTACACCGATATACATGCAACATCCCAAATCAGTGGCGACAACGGTTGTGGGTGAAGCATCGGTATGTAAATTAACTCCGGTCGTCCCAGATGCCAGAGGACATTACTTGTGCCCATTAAGAGGGCAAACACAGTAATGGCTTCCGCTGCTCGTGTGATGGGGCGTCGCCATTCAGCGTCTGTTAGACGCAAGATTGCCGATATCAATGTTCCAGCATGACTGATTCCAATAAAGAAAACGTAGTTCGTGAGATAGAGGCCCCAATAAACTGGCTGGTTCATGCCAGCGACAATCAGACCCTCTTTCAACTGGTGAGCCCATTGGAAACCACCGAATGCGATGACCGCAAGCAACATCGCGACCACGATCCAGAGTTTCCGGCTAGTTTGAAAAACTGGCCGGAGCAGTGAATCTTCAATCGCTTGATTGCGGTCCAACGCTTCCACGCCAATCCCCTTCCTTAAGGTAAAACACCCGAGGCCCGGTACCTAGCTCTTCGAGTGGACGTTCCGCGCGCGGGCTCTCAGATAGTTTCGAGACCGCACTTTCCGGATCATCGAGATCACCAAAAACTATCGCCTCAGCCGGACACGCCTGCGCACATGCTGGTTGTACGTCGCCGTCAGCTATCGGTCGATCGTCTTCTCGCGCTTCATCTTTTGCACGGCGGATTCGCTGCACACAGAAAGTGCATTTTTCCATGATGCCCTTCCACCGAACTGCGACATCTGGATTTATGGTCTGCTCAAGCGGTGCATCCCACTTGGGCGTACCCCAATTAAAGTAACGCACGGTATAGGGGCACGCTTGGGCACAGGCGCGTGTACCGATGCACCGTGGGTGAATCTGTGCGTTGAGCCCTTCCGGGTTTTCGTAGGTCGCAGAAACCGGACAAACACTGACGCAAGGAGCATCGTCACAGTGCACACAGAGCACCGGCACAAAACGAGTCCGGACGTTAGGAAATTCACCTTCAACGTGTCGCTCCACTCTCATCCACTCAACCGCTCGCCCAATAGCAGCCTGTTCTGGACCAGCGGGAGCGACATTGTTTTCAGCCCGGCAAGCAACCACGCATGCTTCACATCCGTCACATCGATCTAGGTCAATCGACATCCCCCAAGTCGGCATGATTAGCTTGTCTCCTCAATTTTTATTATTCGCACAGTCGTCGCCTGAAGCGGCGCTTCAGACAAATCACTGCCGGTGGTCGCCTGCAACAGTGAAAACGGATTTACACCACGACCGCGTGCGTACCGGCCGTATTCACCGTGCCCTTGACCTGCAGAAAGCGCCACAACGTCAGGCCTTAAACCTTGTGTTACCTGTGCTCTTACCCGAAGACTGCCCGTATCAGAGGTAATCTCTACAAGATCGCCGTCAGAAATGTTTAATTCGGAGGCAGTGGACGCATTTAATTCCACAACAGAACCCCATCGCACACTTGTCATAGGGTCAGCCAGTTCCTGCAGAAACGGTAGGTGTGCACTGCGTCCGTCACCGAAGGCCGTCGAAGGATAAACGTATAACGTAAACCGCGACGTATCTCCTGCAGCAGTCATGTCCAAGCCGATTGATTCAAGTGCAGGGAGTTCGAAGCGGTACAGTCCATCCGACGTCAAACAGTCAGCGTTTAAAGCGACGTCCTCGTCCCACCACCCACCGGCAGCCAGCGCTCGAGTCCAAAAACGCCGCTCGGTCGATTCTGCAACAGAACCACGAGAGGCCGCATGCAACCCGGACCATGCTGCCCGAAGCGCCTCCTCATAAGAGGCCCAAGGGAAAGCCTCGGCAACCGTTCCTCCTAATCCGGCCGCCACTCGTAGCAGGACGTCAGGCATCGACATTGTGTCGTACAGTGGGCGACTGAACATTGGTGCCGACAAAGTGGCCACAGGAATGCCAACACTTGGTGATGGAACATCGTCATCAAAACGTTCGAACGGAGTAGATTCTGGCAAGATAAGGTCGGCCATCTGAGCCGTGTCGTCAACGAACGAGGTAAAACATGCTACGAATGGAATCTCGGAAAGGAAGCTATCAATCCCCGCCGATGAAGGCAGTGTGTGTACTGGATTCGTGTCCGAGATTAGTAAGGCTCGAATACCTGACGAAGCGTCACTCTCTTTGGTTAGGTTAGCGAAGAGTGCTTCTGGTGCTGGCACAACCGTTTCCAATGACGGCCACTCTGAGAAGGGTGGATCTTGGTTAAAAAAGATTCCACCTTTCTTACCAAAGCCTCCGAGCAGGGCATTCAGATGATCCACGGCAACAGCGGTACCAAGTCCTCTTGGACCAGTTACCGCAGCATCGCCAGCGACAACAATCGTCGGACCATACATCGCCATTTCAGTCGCGACGCGTTCTAACGTTTCAACTGACACCCCTGCCATTCCTGCAACAAGTTCTGGATCGAAGTCAGCCAACACCCGAGCACGAAATTCTTCAAAACCGCTCGTGCGATTCTCAATAAAACCTGTGTCGTATAGTTCATCCCGTAAGATCACATGCGCCAAAGCCAACACCAAAGACGCTTCACTACCGGGTCGTGCTGGTAACCATTCATCGGCTGCGGCTGCGGTGGTAGACAAACGTGGTTGAACAGCAACCAGTTTGCCCCGTCTCCCAGGACGTCCTTGACGAAGATGACCAACGCCCCGACCAAATCGGACGGGCGAACGAGAAGCATCGAGGACCGACGCCCCAACGGTCACAAGATAGTTCGCGTTTTCGAGATCATAGGCAAAAAATTCTTCGACACCTGTAGTCAACGCATGCGCACGGAGCACTGCACCGTCACCGAACGGTTCATGGACCAAATGGCGTGTTGCTTCCAGCGTTGAGGTAAAACGTCGGACCATATCTAGACGATGTCCACGCAAGGCACCCGTTAGAAAGGCAAGCGTATTATTAGGATCCTCTTGAACGGCAGCCAGCTCCGAGACCAGTCGTTCAATCGCGTCATCCCAAGAAACGTTACGCCATTGACCTGCACCACGTGCACCTTCTCGAATAAGTGGTCCACGAACTCGGTCAGGATGGTACATCGCCTGCGGCAGCGCCTGACCACGAGCACAACTGGCCCCACGAGAAATCGGATGCGCCGGATTGCCTTCGATCTTCACCAGACGTCCATCCATCTTTCGTGCCAATAACCCACAACCGCCAGGGCATTCAACACAATTGGTCGGGTGAAATTCCTCAACTCCAGGAATGAACTCTTCCTCCGGAATGAGGATTGGAATAATCTGATCAGAACCCGGTGGTGCACACGCATCAAAGAGCACCCCAGCCGTCCCAGTTACAACCGTATTCTTTAAAAAATCTCGTCGTTTCATTTATGACACGTCAGGCAATCCACTGAGGCCGCTTGTTCCTCGTGGCAAGTCATACACCAATCCATGTTATAGACCATATGCTGCACGGCTCGGTCACTGGTGCCAATGTCACCGTGGCAAGTTTGACAGTCAAGCTCCGCTCGCACGTGCCATTTGTGGCTGAAATGGGTGTACTTGGGAAGCTCGTAAAGCCGAACCCAAGGAATTTCTGTTCCGGCATCGGCGAACTCGAATATTTTTTCAAGATCGGCAGTGGGCTCTTCCTCGAACATGAGTGAATGACAGTCGACACACGTTGCAACAGGAGGCATCCCAGCTACGTCATAATCTTCGTAATAATCATGACAATAGGAACAATCGATTTGATTTTCAACGTGTATCCGATGAGAAAATGCAATTGGCTGGTCCGGGCTTGCCCCGGCTTTAGAACACCCTGTAAATAACATGCAACCCAGCAGCAGAAGGATGAGGCTGGGCAACAACTGACGTGTTGAATATTCCCGTGTCATTGAGCTGTTAACTACACTTCCAGATATTGCTACCGCTATGGCTCTCGCAAGCCAGCCGATGCAGTATTGATGAAGGACCTTACAACACTTACCGTCAAAACTTAATAAAAATTCATTGCTACGCGATTTGTTGCGTACGATAAAAATTAAGTCGGACAGACCATGTCTTGGCCGCAACACTGTGGTGACTTGACCATTCCATGGCCATCAGGGCACTTGGACACATGCACGGACTTTCCATCATCCAATGTCACTGTGTCGTGAGCAAGTTCCTTTCCACAGCTTCCACAGGTCATGGTTCCAACGCTCATGCCACATTTTTCGCAAGTATAGGCTGCCATTTCTTCATTCTCCTCTTGTTACACGACTAAACAAAACTCGTCTTTTTCATTAAATCCGTTTTTCACTGGCTGTCACAAGTAAAACATAGATGGGATGTACGCCTATTTGGCTCCTCAGGCTGGACTCGAACCAGCAACCCTCCGGTTAACAGCCGGATGCTCTACCATTGAGCTACTGAGGATCGTAATTCTTAGTCTTCACACATTATAAAGCGTGTGTGGCACTAAAGTGTGCATGGTAACGGAACCCGCAAGGCACCGTCAATCGATACTCACTTCTTCTGTTTCTTATGCTTACCAGCGCTTGTCTTTCTTAACTGCACAAAAACCCCAAGGAGGCTCAAAACGAGCCAGGCGAATAAGACTGCACGTTCCTCCGAGATTCGTTTGGGTACCTCTAACGTCCATACCGCAGCCTCCGTGATATTGACATGCCCTAAAAGTGCCATGACCGCAACAAGGCTGAGCGAAGCCCCCGTAAACGATGTAACGAGAATAATTACATACCGTTGAAACACCAGTGCCGTGAAGACTCCAACAATGGCCATCAATATAATGACCAAAAGGTGGGGATCATCTGATCGCTGGGTCCAGACTAAATGGACAGCCAGCACTCCAAGGCCGGCACCTGCAACGGCCACTCCTACAAAGTAGACAGCAAGGAATAGAGCAGCACCGATGAGGCCACCGATGATGGTAGCGGTAATGACCATCCAAGTTTCTGGAAAGTTCAAGTTCAGTTGATTAACAAGGAAGGCACCTGTAACTAAGCCGTAGCCCAGGAGTATAAAACGGAACAACCGGTACCCAAGGAAGCAGGCTAAAAATCCGCCGCCGAGTAGTATGATGGCCACGGGCATGTGGAAAGTGTCAGGAAACATTGCCATAGATTATGTAAGGGGAGTGCACCCAGTCGCAAGCAGATGTCTTGCACCGCGCAGCTGGGTGATTATAAATATTCCGTCGGCTTAGATGATTAACCAAACACAGCCATCGTGAGATGACTCCCTCGAATATTTTGGCATATTTAAGACGAACATTGCCGTTTCGCACGCTCGTCGTTCTACTAGGACTGGGCCTCTTCATTTTCATAGTGCGCCAAGCAGGCACTGCTGATATTTACTCAGGCATCGCCAATGTCGGGTGGGGATTCGCGGTCATCCTTGCACTCGCCGGACTCAGATACACGCTACGGACATTATCGTGGATTCACTGCTTTAATGGACCACGCAAGTTATCTTTTACACAGGCATTTCCTGCAATTCTCGCGGGTGATGCGGTCGGAAATATTACACCACTCGGCCTGTTGGCAAGTGAACCCACCAAGGTTTTCCTCGCTGCTGATCGAAGCATGATAGGAACAGCAACCGCAGCACTCGCGGTGGAAAATTTCCTTTACTCTCTTTCAGTCGGAGTCATATTCGTGCTCGGATTTGGAGCGGCTTTGATTCAATTTGAGGCGCCACCAACATTATGGATTATGGGTGGCGCAACACTTCTTGGCTTGCTCGTCATTTTAACCGTGATCCACAGCATCCTCTGGAAGCGTGTCCTAGTCGCTAAACCCGCCCTAAACTGGTCAGCGCAATATCTGCCACAAACAAAATGGCTCGAGTTGTGGCTTTCGCGCCTAAAAGCATTTGAGGTGCGGATACATGATCTGTATCCGAGAAGTTGGACCGGAGTTATTACTCTGACGTTGCTATATGCGCTATTCCACATCGCTGCGGTCGCTGAAGTGGGACTCGCCCTAGCGCTTATCACGGGCGACACCCCAAGTTGGCTTGACGCACTACTGTTAGAAACGGCGAATCGCTTTATCACCATTGCATTTAAATTTGTGCCTCTCAGAATTGGCATCGACGAGGCTGGCACGGGAGCCTTCGCTGGCCTACTCGCCTTCGGTGCAACAGTTGGTGTCACCCTAGCAATCGTTAGGAAAGCCCGGCTCGTGTTCTGGTTCGCAATCGGTATTGCCTGCCTAACCCGTCACGGCTTATCAATGCGCACTTTTATCGACACGATTAAGAATGAGTCACCTTCGCGCCTAAAACCATCTTCCGCAGATGCAGTCATCGCAATTATGGCTCGCTCACCCCACGCTGATATTCACAATGTCAAGACGAGACTTTCTGGGATGGTCCCTAACCTTCGCGATCGACTGGATCTCTACACCGCCTTTCTCACGGATAGCGTGCGGCCCTGCCGCAACCTGACCGGTGTATCCACCTGCATTGCCTACACACCAGAAGGCGGCTCAACAGGCTTCGATCAACTTGGCATCCAGGTTGATCAATTGCTAGAGCAACGAGGAAAGACACTTGGCGAGCGAGAACGCAATTTGTTTCACACTTTGTTCGAGCAGGGATTTCAGCGCGTCGTGATTATCGGATCCGATCTGCCAACACTGCCGTCAAATCATCTAACCGAAGCGTTGGATCAGCTAAAAGAGTCGAACACGATGGTGATCGGCCCTGCAGAAGACGGCGGTTATTATCTGCTGGGACTCACAGTCCCTGCACCTACCCAAGCAGTTCCGGATTTATTCACAAACATTCGCTGGAGCACACCGTGGACGATGGACGACACTGTAGCCGCAGCGGCACGATGGGGGTTACGTGTGCACACTCTGACGGCTTGGTATGACATCGATGACGAAATATCCCTACGGCGGTTGCGCAAGGAACTCGCGGACCCCCTAAACACCGTGCAAGCGCCAGCCACCACAACAATCCTGAATCGCCTTTTTGGCTTGGCGAAATCAAAGCCTTAATTTTTGATTTCCGTGGTTACAACAGAACACGATCTTCTATCCCGGGACGTCTATCAATAGTCCCGTCTTCCCTCAAGCGCCTTGTGCATTGTCACTTCGTCTGCATACTCCAGGTCGCTACCCACGGGGACGCCCATCGCAATCCGTGTCACGCGGACATCGAGTGATTTAAGCAACTTGGCGAGATAGATAGCAGTTGCTTCTCCTTCAACATTCGGATTGGTAGCCAAGATCACTTCATCGACCTGATGATCGCTCACCCGCGCTAATAGTTCCTTCACTTTCAAGTCATCAGGCCCTATGCCCTGAAGTGGCGATAACGCCCCCATAAGCACATGGTATGTACCATTAAAATCTCTCGTTTTCTCAACAGACGACACATTATGGGGCTCTTCCACCACGCAAATGAGACGCTTGTTGCGCTCCGGATCGGTGCAAAATCGACATGGCTCAACGTCGGTAATATTAGTGCAAATTGAACAGTACGTTATTTGATCCTTCACCTCACGAAGGGCGTTACACAACTGCTCAACGTTATCACGTGGATGTTTGAGAATGTGAAACGCTAACCGTTGCGCACTTTTCACACCGATACCTGGCAACCGTTGAAGCTGCTCGATCAACACCGCTAGGGGAGCAAGTTCGATCATCCCATCAGTCCCGGCATCTTCAGGCCACCCATGAGCCCACCCATTTGATTTGTGACGGTCTCATCGACTTTTCTCTGTGCGTCATTCACGGCCGCAACGATGAGATCTTGGAGCATGTCGACATCTTCCTTCGATACAACTTCAGGATCGATAGTTAACTTTATTATTTGCTTCGCTCCGTTCATCACAACCGTCACCATCCCGCCGCCAGCGGTGGCCTCAACCTGAGTCTCAGCGAGTTGCTTTTGCATACGTTCTTGCATTTGCTGAGCCTGCTTCATGAGTTCTTGAATGTTCATGACCTCTCCATACCTCAGATTTTTTTTACATTTCGAATCTGCGCTGGCAACACATCTAGCATCTCTTGCACAGCGGCGTCGGCCATAGCTTCTTTTTCAAGGCTTGTGTCCATCGTCTCTGAGCCCTGTGCAGCCGGGTCTTGTAGCGGCGAGTCCTCTTCTGCCCCACCCGTGCTCTCGTCAGGGTCGACCTCTGCTTGCTTCGCGACGACGACAATCTTACGATTCATTATCTCAGTCGCTTTGGACTCAAGCCAACTGCGTTGTTGCTCAAATTGCTCCTGGAGCGTCCGATGAGTAGGCGAGAAAACGAAAGTGACTCGGTCTCCGCTCACCTCGATCTGTTTAGCCTGTGCTACCACCGTTCCATAAAAGAATTTCTTAGCGCTCTTGATCGCGGTAAGAAGCGCATTCTTAATATCAGTCGGTTCCCCACCATCTTCGACAGACGCAGTGTCTCTTGGCGCCACCACCTCATCGGGTTTCGCTGTCCTTTTTGTGGGCACACGCTTCGAGGACGATGCTGCCGGCCGGTTTGATGGTTTCTTCTTACTTATAGAGGGTAAAGATGGTCCTGACTGAGACGGGTGCGGAACATTGTTGACGGGGCTACTTGCCGGCCGGCCCTCCTGTAGACCTTTCATGAGTTCGGTGAGGGGCACTAACTTGCGCAGGTGCACCCAGCGCAATAAGGCCATTTCCAAATGGTAGCGAGGTTGAGCAGCACTGCGAATCTCAAACTCCGCACGGGCGAGAACTTCAAAGCCACGCATGAGATCTTCACGAGAAAATTTTGCCTGCAGTGCCTGAAGTCGATCACGTTCGTGTTCTGGAGCAATCTCCGGATCATCGATACGCTTCGAATCAATGCCCAAGACCAGCAGATCGCGACATAACCGAGCTAGCTCTCGACATACCAACTTTAGGTCGTACCCGGATTCCACGAAAGACCCTGCCAACTCGAATAGTGCTGATGCGCGTTCGTCGGCCACGGCCGTAAACACGTCGAACAGTAAATCTCGACCGACCAACCCAAGCACCGTGGACACTTCGTCGGTTGTAATCTTTTCATTGGCGAACGCGATGACCTGATCAAACGAACTTTGTGCATCCCGCATACTGCCATCCGCTGCACGTGCCAATAACGCAATGGCTGCCTCGTCGATTTGAATTTTCTCCTCCGCCGCAATCTTGCGAAGCTGTTCACTAATCACCTTGGCGCCAATGGTGCGAAATTCGAACACTTGCGAACGGGACAGAATGGTATCTGGAATTTTGTCGAGTGCAGTCGTTGCCATCATAAAGACCACATGCGGCGGTGGCTCTTCGAGGGATTTCAGTAATGCGTTAAATGAACTACTGGATAATTGATGAAACTCATCGATCACAAAGATTTTGTAGCGATCGCGAACTGGCATGATCGCCAGGCCAGCAATAATCACTTCCCGCACCGTATCGATACCGGTGTGCGTCGCGGCATCAAGTTCGAGGACATCGATATCCCGACCTTCCGCGATTTCCTTGCAGACGTCACATGTGCCGCACGGGTCCGGCGTCGGCCCTTTTTCGCAATTCAAGGCTCGTGCCAAAATTCGAGCCGTCGTTGTTTTACCAACACCTCGTGGACCTGCAAAGATGAATGCTTGGGCAATGCGATCGCTGACAATCGCATTCCGCAGGGTCTGGGTTACCCCCGGCTGCCCAACCACGTCTTCAAAGCGTTGAGGACGCCATCTTCTGGCAAGTGCTTGATAGGACATGCGTAACAGTATGGTCTACTCGTATGTGGACGAACGGCCATCAGTGTAGCGTGCAGCATGCAACTCGATCAAGTTGACCACGGGAGGTCTATCACTGTGGTAAGCTCAATCGCGTTTTGTGCCTTACTGGGCACACGGTCTCGCATAGAATGGAGAGATGTCCGAGTGGTTGAAGGAGCACGCTTGGAAAGCGTGTGTAGGGGAAACTCTACCGTGGGTTCGAATCCCACTCTCTCCGCCATAATCGGGTCTTAGCACACTCACACCGACCGCCAATTAACGATGATAAGAAAACGTGTTTACCAACTCGCTCTAACCCTACTTTTCCTAGCACTTTCCACAACCGCATTCGCGCAAGAACAGCCAGATTCGACTACCGACGGGAACAATCAGGCGCTCCGTATTTTTCTCGACTGCGATCGGAGAATCTGCGATGACGATTTCTTCCGCCAGGAAATCACCTTCGTGAACTTCATGCGTGATCGTCAGGACGCTCAAGTCCATGTGCTCGTGACCCGTGAGGACACAGGTGGTGGGGGTCGCGCCTATACGATGGATTTTATTGGACTGGGAACCTTCGAGGGTCTTGACGATCAACTCACGTATTTCGAGGCCATGCATGAGACGGATTACGAAATCCAGATGCGATCAGCGCAGATGCTCCGGCTGGGTCTCATGCGCTATGCGGCCGAAACACCCTTAGCCGAACAACTCACCGTTGAACAAGAAAACGCTTCAGAACGTCCTGCGATGAGTGCGCAGCCGGACGACGACCCGTGGAATTTTTGGGTCTTCCGCACCCGGTTGAATACCCGACTGGACTTAGAGGAATCTGAAACGTCCAAAGAGTTTGGTGGGTCCCTCTCAGCGAATCACATCACGGAAGATTGGAAAGTCAATCTTGGCATTTGGATCGACTATAACGAAGACTCGTACGAGTTGAGCAATAAAACCAATTTACTCAACATCCGCCGGAACAACGCTATAACCGCAAGATTCGTTAAAAGTTTCGGAGAGCACGTTGGTCTCGGCTTCGGAGGGTCGGCTGTTTCATCGACGTATCGTAATCAAGACATCACGGTGCATCTCGCACCAGCCATTGAGTACAATTTCTTCCCGTACTCGGAATCCACACGCAAGCAGTTCACCCTCAACTATTCGCTTGGATACACCTACTTCGACTACGACAAAATTACCCTTTTTGACAAAACAACGGAACAACGTCCCAGTCACGGCGCAATGGTCTCACTCGACCTGAATCAACCTTGGGGTGAAAGCGGCGTGACCATGGAGTATCGGCAATTTCTGAATGACCCTAGTAAGTATCGGGTTGTGGTATTCGGACGGTTTGACGTCCGGGTGTTTCGGGGATTCTCGTTCAACGTTCGAGGGGACGCCTCCCTCATCCGTGATCAAATTTTTCTTGCGAGAAGCGGCGTCACCGATGCGGAAATCCTCTTAAAACAACGCCAATTGGCCACCGACTATGAATACGGCCTACGGGTTGGCTTTACCTACACCTTCGGATCAATTTACAACAACGTCGTCAATTCACGGTTTGCCGGTTCGAATGGCGGATTTATTCGCGCGTTCTAAGACTAGTTAGACCGACTGAAGCCGCGACAAGACTCGGCAAGGGAATGGCGGAGAGGGTGGGATTCGAACCCACGTGCCGGTTACCCGACAAGACGCTTTCGAGGCGCCCCCGTTACGACCACTTCGGTACCTCTCCGAAAACATTTCGATTCGCGAAAGCTTGTAAATAGGCACCTAACCAGTTGCCACATTCTTGTTGCGCCGTTCGCGAAAAAACTTCTGGAGTAGTTCAGCACACTCCTCTTCAAGTACTCCACTCACCACAGTCACGCGATGATTTAAGGCCTTCTGGTCGAAAGCGTGCATCGTTGACTGGACCGCGCCGGTCTTTGGCTCAGCGGCACCATACACCACCGTTCCAAGCCGTGCATGGATGATGGCACCCACACACATCAAGCAGGGTTCGACCGTGACATAGAGCGTGCCACCGGTGATCCGGTAATTCCCGATCGTGCGGGCACTTGCTCGCAAGGCAACTACCTCCGCATGAGCAGTCGGGTCGGATGTCGAAATCGGCTGATTGAAGCCAGCGCCTACCACCTTGCCATCGACAACTACGACCGCACCAATTGGCACTTCGTGTTGTGCGGACGCTCGGTGTGCTTCGTCCAGCGCGGCCTGCATATAGGCTTCATGCATGACGATCATGTGGCGCGCCCTGCAGGATTCGAACCTGCGACCTCCTGGTTCGTAGCCAGACGCTCTATCCAGCTGAGCTAAGGGCGCGAATCTTAAGGGAACCGTGTCACATAGGACAGAGTCCACTCTCAAATCGCTAAGTATAACATGCGGTTATTGATACAACTGGTGAGGGATTGACCAGCTGATACTGATGCAAGACTACGGACGCATCAGTCCATGTCCAACTGGCAGCAGGCCTGGCAACTCAATGGGGAGGCGACCAGTAATCGGAACGTCTCCAGCAAGAGCCCTCACAGCTGTACGTTCTGCCCGATCATAGAAATCGTAGGTAAGAAGCACAGCTGGCAAATCTGGTAGCGCCATCGCAGTATAGGGACTTCCAAATAATGTTGCAGCGTATGGCTGATCATATCGTGCTGATGTGGTTACTAGATCCTGCAGCAACGACACGAGCGGTGGTGCGAGCGTCATGCCGCCTGGGCGAGGAGTTGTGCGAACAAAAATCGACGCAATGATTGCATCGTAGCGACCAGCTGTACTTCGCACCAAATCCAGAGTCGCCGGCAAAGTCTGATTTGAAAGCTCGATGGCTGTCACATTGGCCCAGCGAGCCTTAAGTTCGGCGACAAACGTGCGACTCGGCGCCGCGATTAACCACCCAGACGGTCGATCAAGAACTGATAAATACAAGACGCGTGCATTCGGAGCGATCTGCAACGGAATTTGGTTTCTTGCGTCGGCGATGAGCGTGACAGCCGCTTCGCTGGCATGGTTCGCTACTTCAGCGTGAACCCGACCACCAAGCGCAGCAGGGAGTGCAGCAAGGTCGACCATTCGAGTTCGATGTAAGTTCACCGCAGTCTTCGCGCGAAGGACGCGGGCGGCGGAAGCTCGCACCTGCGCTGGGTCGATTTCGCCACGTTCCACGGCCATCCGGATAGCGTGAAAGGCTTCAGCTGGATCTGCGGAGTGCACGAGCACGTCATTCCCCGCCTGAATGGCCCGAACAGCGGCGTCACCAGAAGACATGAGTGCCGTAACAGCACCCATCTGCATTCCATCGGTGTAAATCAGGCCGTCGAACCCAAGTCCCTCGCGGATCCCTTTCATCACAATTTCTCGACTCAACGACGCTGGCACGCCAACGGTCGGGTCCAAGGCTGGAAATTCAATGTGTCCTGTCATGATGGCGTCAGCTCCCGCCGCAATACCGTCTCGGAACGGTGGCCACTCAACACGCTCAAGTCGCTCACGTGGATGACGGATGATCGGTAGTCCGACGTGGGAATCTACGTTAGTATCGCCGTGACCTGGGAAATGTTTAAGGGTCGCAAGCATCCCTCCGGCATGAAGACCTCGCACATAGGCGGCAGCCAGCCGGCCCACTGCTATAGGATCCTCACCGAACGAGCGCGTATTAATAACTGGATTATCTGGGTTGTTATTGACGTCGACGACCGGAGCAAAATTGAGATGAACGCCGATTGCCCGAGCCTCCAGTGCTGTTGTCCGACCTGCCTCGTAAGACAACTGCTCGTCTCCACTGGCACCAAAAGCCATCGCACGTGGTAAGACAGTAGCTCCCGCCAGGCGAAAGCCTACGCCAGCCTCAAAATCAGCCGCATTTAACAATGGCACCTTCGCAACGGCTTGCAAACGATTCAACATCGAAGCGGCTGCTAACGGCTGGCCGAGAATTACAGATCCGTATGTTGGATTAAGCAACACGCCAGGCGTTGGCACACGTCCACCAAATACGAGAAAACCACCCACATGATACTCGCGCACAAAACGAACGAGTTCGTCATAGACGTCACTATCACTACTGGTATAGGTGCCAAAAAATGACGGCATGATCAACTGGCCGATTTGCTCATCCAGCGACATGGTCTCGAGCGTCCTGTTCACCCAAGTTTCAGCTGTGTTGTCGACTTGGCCCCCGTTGTGAGCAGTGACTGAAGCGGCGAGTGCCGGCAGGATCATCACAGCCAAAAGTCCAATAAATCCTCGTATCACATGAGTCGCTTTGCTAAGCATGAAGCCGATGGTAAATCGAATTTAGTCCCGCCGCAAACCGAGACGTCATTCTAATCATTGTTTGGGCCTGTATAATTAACTCATGGGACACCTTGAGCACCGTAAGGCGGCACCCGCTACTGTGGATTGTTACGTTGTAACCATTAGTGACACCCGCACCGAAGAGACCGATGCGGGAGGGCAAGCGATTATCGATTTATTGACCGAAGCAGGCCACGTCATACGTGGACGGAAAATTGTGCGTGACGAACCAGATCTCGTGCAGGCGACGGTCACGGAGCAACTAAGCTCCTCGTCTGTCGACGCCATTATTACAACCGGTGGCACTGGTATCTCGTCTCGCGATCAATCATACGAAGCGATTACAGCTTTCATTGAAAAGCGTGTCGATGGGTTTGGCGAATTGTTCCGCTCGCTAAGTTACGCAGAAATTGGATCTGCGGCAATGCTAAGCCGGGCATTTGCAGGGACAGCACAGAAAAAGATCATCATCTCCTTGCCTGGTTCTGAACATGCTGTCCGTTTAGCTATGACCAAACTCGTGTTGCCGGAACTTGGACACCTTGTACGAGAGGCATCCCGGTAATCAAAAACCAAACCGCGAACACATTATGACTGCAGCCAAAATGCGACCCATCCGTGAGACTATTTCGTTAGTCGACGCGCTTCGCATCGTAGAAGGGGCAACTCCACCACTCAAGAGAACCGAACACGTTCCCCTCCACGAAGCGGGCGAACGCATCCTCGCCTGCACCATGAATTCAGACACCCACGTGCCACCGTTCGACCGTGCAGCCATGGACGGCTATGCGGTGGTGGCGGAGGATACCTTTGGGGCCAACCGACAGCGACCACGAAGCCTGGAATGTGTGGAAAAAGTCTACACCGGCACGATTCCAACCCGATCAATTGAACGTGGTCAGTGTGTCGAAATCGCGACTGGCGCGCCAATGCCTGAGGGCGCTGACGCGGTGGTCATGGTTGAGGAGACGGATAAAGCCGAAGACAACAACATCGCTATCATGATCCCCGTCTATCCTCTCCAGAACGTTGGACAACGAGGTGCCGACATCACGCCTGGACAAACACTGGTAAAGGATGGCGAGCAGCTCACTGCTAGTCGTATCGGCGCATTAGCTGCCATTGGCGTCTCGAGGGTTGAAGTGTACGAAAGGCCACGCGTGGCACTACTATCCACAGGGGATGAAATTATCGAACCCGGCCAAGTACTCGCACCCGGGCAGATTTATGACATCAATCGGTTCACTCTTGAAACCTTAGTTCGCAGCCACGGTGGCATAGCCGTACACCACCCCCCAACCGCAGACACGCTTGATGCGTTAACTGCAACAATTAAATCCTGCTTGACGCACGACCTCTTGGTGTTTTCAGGAGGTAGTTCGGTTGGTGCTCACGACTTGATTGTGGACGTCCTGCAACAACACGGTGAAATTCTGTTCCATGGAATCGCTGTCAAACCAGGTAAGCCCACTGTATTTGGACGAATTGGCACCATGCCAGTTCTCGGTATGCCGGGATATCCCACATCCTGCCTCTCAAACGCCTATATGTTGCTAATCCCTATGTTGAGGCGAATTGGCAGACTCCCGCTGTACCATCCACGGACGCTGACACTTCCGCTCGCTGAACGGATCGTTTCAACAACGGGACGTCACCAATTCTATACAGTGCGGGTCACCGACGGCATGGCTATGCCAGCCTTTAAAGCTTCAGGCGATATCACCAGCATGTCGTTAGCCGATGGGTACGTCGAGATTCCGGCTCAAACTGATATCGTTGAAAAAGGTGAAGTGGTCGACGTGAAATTGTTTTAAAGACTACCTGAGACCAATTTGGCGTTCGTACTCCGGTTCGAGTTCATCCGCTATATGTAAATCGAATATTGCTGCAGTACGACGGTACGCACCTCTAAATTCAGTATGACACCGGTAGCAAACGGTGATGTCGCCCAATCGGCGATAGACGACTAGATCAATCAACGCAGCAACACCCAATACTCCGTATGCGACGAGATCCATCTCAAACCAATAGAATCCAGCACTGATAAGCGCCCCAATGATCACGATGGTTAAACCGAGCTGGGGGTTGAAATCCTTCCTGATATAGAAGTCTCCACCTTCGCAAAGCGGACACCGATCGACTTCGTCATCATTCTTTACACCATCAGTGAACGTGAGGTCGAGAGCGCGACCACACCCGCCGCACACAATGGAGGTCGAAGTTATATCCACTGTAACAGGGAGTGCCGCTCGGCAGGATGGACAATGAAAAGTTACTTCCACGTGAAAACTTTCAGTGCAAAATATTCGACCAATTTACAGTGGCACGCCTGTTGAAAGAAAGAGGTATTTGGCAAGAATCTCACCAACCATGACTGTAAAAAAATCGACATAGAGAATACCGGTTGCCGATTGGGTCGAGCGAATTTTCGCTGTCTCCCAGGTAAGATACGCCAAAACACTTGGTCCAAGTAAACCAAACAGAACGCGCTGCCAGAAAAAAATGCCTGCAACCGATAGAACGTAGCGCTGAAAATCGAATCCCAGTCCTGACTCCAAACTCGCCACCGCAATGTATACCGCTACACCTACGACAGCGATACGAACAATGGTAGAACCGATATGAAACTTAACGATCTTCTGGAGTAAGGAGACGTCCATGGATGGCAGAACCAGGTACCAGTGCCCCAAGATCATCGCCGTGCAAGTGCCACCCAGGAGGGCAGCCGAACTCACAAAACTCGCTACAGCTAGTACCGGCATTGGGACCGGCTGCGCCGAAGCCACGCCGAAAGCCTGCGCAACCAGCATCACGCCGCTGGCAACAACGGTCGTCCATAGTAATCCAGGCTGCAATGCTTTGGCCATCCGACCAACGGTGATCCAAAACAAAAGCAGTGCACCTGTTGCGGTACGCAGTGCCAGCGCCGAAACACTATTCCAGACATGCTCTGCATCACCAATTCCTGGGTCGAAGGCGAGTCCGATGACTAAAAGTACGACAGCTAGCCCGGCATTAAACCGAAAGAACTTCACGCCGGCTGCACGAGGCACCAACAATAAAGTCCAGGCGATGCCCACGCCTAAGTGCGTCAGGAAAAGAAACAGAACTAGTGAAAGCGACATGCTTCAGCACCAGAGGACACGGGCGAACGTATGCAAATCGAAAGGAATCCAGTAACAGTAGAGTGTGCCCTATACGAATTCCAGACTGCGACCGGTCCGAACTGTCTTTTTAGCCGAGGCGCAGATTCACTGCGGTCCAGTTAATAACGTTCCAGAACGCGCCAACGTACTCCGGACGCCGGTTCTGATACCTTAGATAATAAGCGTGTTCCCAAACGTCCAACCCAAGAATCGTCTTCTTCCCGTCCATCGCGGGGTTATCCTGATTCGGGGTACTCATAATTGATAACGTTCCGCCGGAGGCCACAACCCAAACCCATCCGCTACCGAAACGACCCAGTGCAGATTGTGTAAACTGCTCCTTCATAGAGTCGTAACTACCGAACGAAGCGTTAATCGCGTCTCCAACGTTGCCATTTGGATCACCTCCCGCATTCGGTCCCATGACCTGCCAGAACATCGAATGGTTCCAGTGTCCACCACCATTATTCCGAACAGCCGTCCGGATACCTTCAGGCACGCTATCGAGATCACTCACTAATTCATCAAGAGTCTTCTCTGCCAGTTCAGGATGCTTTTCCAACGCAGCATTCAATTTCGTCACGTAGGTTGCATGATGTTTGTCATGATGAATTTGCATCGTCTGTTCGTCAATATGTGGTTCGAGTGCATCGTAAGCGTATGGTAACGGTGGTAGTTCATGAGCCATAAAAATTCCTCCTTCATACGATCGTCACGTGACGATCAAACAATTCCAAAATATTGGAGTTTACTGGATCGAAAGCATCCGGTCGAGCGCAACACGTGTCCAGCGCTTATGATCGTCTGGTACAGACACCTGATTACGTACTTCACCATTCACCAAGCCTTCCAACACCCAGCACAAGTGATTAGGCGATACGCGGTACATCGTCGAGCATAAACATCCGAATGCATCTAATGTCATTACGGTGCGCTCGGGAGCCAGCTCTTGCGCGAGCCGGTTCACTAAATGAATCTCAGTTCCAATACCCCAAATCGAACCCGCAGGACTCTCGGTAACCTGGCGAATAATGTGTGAAGTCGAACCAACCTCATCCGAAGCTTGTATAACCTCCCAAGTACATTCTGGATGAGAAATAATCCGGATGCCGGGATGTGAAACACGGAGTCGCTCGATCTGTTCTACCGTGAATTTGGTATGCACGGAACAGTGACCCTTCCATAAAATCATGCGTGCATCATGCAGTTCTGACGGTTCTAAGCCACCCCACCTAACATTAGGATCCCAGACACACATTTGCTGCAACGGCACGCCCATACCAAATGCTGTGTTTCGCCCGAGATGCTGGTCCGGCAGGAACAAAATACGCGCACCACGATTCCAGGCCCATTGAAATGTCGCTACCGCATTTGAAGACGTGCACACCGTTCCACCATGTTGCCCACAAAACGCTTTTATCGAAGCTGCGGAATTCATATAAGTCACAGGCACTATGTCGTGAATCCCCATTTCTGACAGCTCATCCCAACAAACTTCAAGTTCATCAAGTACAGCCATGTCGGCCATGGAACAGCCAGCAGCTAAATCTGGAAGGACAATCTTCTGGTGTTCTCCGCTAAGGACATCAGCGCTTTCGGCCATGAAATGAACGCCGCACAACACGATAAAATCCGCTTCCCGTCGAGCCGCGGCTACTTTCGCAAGCTTAAATGAATCGCCAGTATCATCAGCGAACTTGAAAACCTCGTCGCGTTGATAGTGATGTCCAAGAATTAAGAGTCGCTCGCCTAGCGTGCTACGCGCAGCACCAATACGGACATCAAGCTCTTCTTCGGATAGCCCGAGATAGCGGTCTGGCAGAACTTGCTGATCTGCCTGCTCTTCGACCTCATTCAATAACTGAACATTCATCAGCAACCTACTGCTCTACTCGAGTCGGATGGATTCAGTTCAACTTCACACTTTGTGAAATTTTTCTCAATATCAAGATACGAAAAAGGCCAGTCCCACAATTCTGCCCGCCTGACTATTGTCCAGTGGAATCTGACTTAAATAAATTCTAGCACAATTACCAACAAGTGGGCTCAAGGTGACTCCGACACTACCTTGTATAAAGTGTCACGCTCTATTGGCTGTCGTTGAGCCGCGCGGATGAGGTGACTGATGTCCGCCGTTGTCATCGCTTCAGGCGTACTCGCACCAGCCATGTGGTAGATCTTTTCCTCCTGAACTGTACCGTCAAGATCGTCTGCCCCAAACCATAAAGCGGTCTGCGCGACCTCGATGCCAGTCGCAATCCAAAAAGCCTTCACATGCTCGATGTTGTCCAACATGAGACGTGCAACGGCATGGACACGCAAAGTGTCGGCAGCCGTCGGTGCCGGTAACTTTCGCATCTGATTGTTCTCAGGATGAAATGCTAAAGGGATGAATGCTTGAAAACCACCTGTCTCATCTTGGAGTGTTCGTGCACGCAACATATGATCAACTCGCTCTTCTGGTGTCTCGATGTGTCCGTACAGCATGGTTACATTAGAGCGTAGACCCAGTCGATGCGCTGTGCGATGGATGGCAAGATACCGATCAGTGCCACATTTGTCATGACTGATCTTGCGACGAACACGCTCTGCAAAAATCTCAGCGCCCCCACCAGGGAGTGAACCGAGACCGGCTTGCATTAATTCCCAAAGGACGTTCTCATCTGTCATGTGATAAAGATCTGCAAAAAATGCTATCTCTACGGCAGTAAAGCACTTTAAATGTACGTCGGGACGGATGCGCTTAAAGCCGCGCAAAAGTTCTGTGTAGTACGAAAACGGCAGGTCTGGGTGCAGGCCATTCACGACATGCACTTCCGTCAACGGCTGCTCACGTCGTTGACGAAGCTTCTCCCATGCTTGCTCAAGGGTCATCGTGTAAGCATCCGCATCGCCAGGTTTGAGTCGCGCGAAGGAGCAAAATAGACAGCTAGCCACGCAGACATTCGTCGCTTCGAGTCGGATGTTATGGTTGAAGTATGTGCGGGCTTGGTGACGACTTTCGCGGGCGCGATTCGCCAGCCATCCTACTGCGAGCAAATCTTGGCACTCGAATAGTTTGACACCATCGGCTAAAGCGAGTCGTTCACCGGCGTCTAGCCGATCCGCGATATTGAGCAGCCCGGATTTAGCGAGGCGTGTACGCATTGTTTTATATACGGATTTACTCCTTCTAGATTCTTATCATGTCATGAGTGTTGTGCTCACTGAAACACCTAGATTGGCCGTGCTATACTCAGGCCACAATTTGACGCTTCCCAGTGGCTGTTGGGAAGTGGGTGAAAATCCCACACGGTCCCGCCACTGTTAGCGGGGAGCGAGTCAGCGTTGTGTTCTTGGCCATCAGAACATCACTTGTATGAATCAGTTTCAGGCTGACTCATATGAGTTAGATGTGGATACCAAGAGCCGCCACTGTGCTCAGAGAAAGCATGGGAAGGCGTAGTTGATTCGTGTCGATCCGCAAGTCAGGATACCTGGCTACTGGGCTTCGTCCTTTCTGCCTGTTGGACTTGACTTCAACAGGTAGGTTCGGCGCGTGGTTACGCCGAGAAGGAGTCCATGTCGCACTTTACACCTACCAGACCATATTTTTTGACCAGCCTGCTGGTTTTCCTGGGCTTGTATCAAATGTTGGAGCATGGCGCATCGTTAGGGTTATCGCACTGGACACCCAACGTTCCTAGGGAGATCTATATTGCTCAGTATCGTTGATCTATCGTACTCGTACGGTGCGCAACCCGTATTACAAGACATCACCCTGACCATCCAGCCAACTACAGTGGTTGGCATTCTCGGTCCAAATGGTTCAGGCAAAACCACCTTACTGCGATTGTTATCAGGAATGCTGACACCGCCCAGTGGACGAGTAGAAGTGAATGGCGTTAACCTGCAAAACATTCCTCGGAGTTTATTGGCAAGACAGATGGCAGTCGTGCCTCAAGAAACCCACGTAGCGTTCGATTATTCGGTCTTAGAAATTGTTTTAATGGGACGTTATCCACACCTGCAGCCGTTCGAAACTGAAGGACCCAACGATCTAGCGATCGCGAGAACGGCCCTCGCCCAAACCGGCACTGCAGCATTGGCCGATCGGTCCTTCATGACACTGAGTGGAGGAGAAAAACAACGGGTTATTATTGCGAGCGCCCTAGCACAGTTCGGACACTCACCTGTTGATGTTCCTGTGGAATTAGCACCAGAAATCTTGCTACTGGACGAACCGACTGCATCACTCGACCTCGGATACCAAATGGAGATCGGTGCAACACTTCGGCAACTGAACGCTAATCGTGGCATCACGATGATCGTTTCAACTCATGACCTCAATTTCGCCGCTAGCATTTGTCAGAATGTGGTTTTGCTGCGCGATGGTCGAATACTAGCTGCAGGTGAACTGGACACTGTCCTTAATCCCAAGAATATTTCGCGACTCTACGACGTTGACGCGTCGGTCGACCGCCATCCACTAAGTGGTCAACTCAGCATTGTGCCATTCAGGCGACAGTTACCGCCTTCAGTCGCATCGCAATATTCTTCCTCCAAAGAATCAATGTGATCGGGCAGTAATTCTAAATACGAAGCATCTAATGATACTGAACCACAACACGAAAGCCTCTCAAGGAGCCTCAACCGAGGCGCAACCCCCAATTCGATGGCGACTGACCGTCACTTGGCTTAGTTTTGGAAGCCTCATGATTCTCACTTTACTCATCGCACCTCTCATTGGACCGACTTCAATCACATTTAGTTCAGTAATCGACCGTTCGCTTCCCTTCGTCGAAAATGTCGACGCGCAAATCTTTTTCATTGCCCGCCTACCACGGGCTCTGACTGGAGCACTCGTAGGTGCTTCACTCGCTGCCGCTGGCGTTGTATTCCAAGCACTACTTCGTAATCCTTTGGCAACGCCATACACCCTCGGAATTTCTGCAGGCTCATCGCTTGGAGCGATGTTGGTGATCACTTTTGGAGCTCCTGTCCTAGCAAGCGTCATCCCTGCGTTGCCACTTGCCAGCTTTCTGGGTTCACTTATGGCAGCAGGAATTGTGTACGCACTGGCTACCTTGCGACACCGTGATTTATCAACAATGGTTCTGCTTCTTGCCGGTGTTACGATCAATTCATTTTTTTCATCCGTAATCATGTTCGTTCAGTATTTGAATGACTTTACCCAAACCTTCCAGACGGTAAGGTGGCTGATGGGCAACCTTGATGTTAGTGGCTATCAGCCAATTCTGGCAGCGCTCCCGTTTACGTTAGTCGCGTTTATAGGGTTCGCTTGGCTACCCAAGTCATTGAATCTACTCACACTTGGTGTTGATAGTGCAGCCTCGCGGGGCGTGGACGTGCTGAGAACTCAGCGTCTCGCCTTCTTGACTGCCTCACTGGCTACCGCCGCAGCAGTCTCTCTTAGTGGACCGATTGGCTTCATCGGCATCGTGATTCCCCATCTCGTGAGACTTCTTGTCGGTGCAGATCATCGCATTGTGATGCCTGCTTCGGCATGCCTTGGTGCTTCATTTCTCGTAGCATGCGATGTAGTAGCCCGTACGGTGATGGCGCCGCTCGAACTACCCGTTGGTATCATCACGGCCCTCATTGGTGGGCCATTCTTCCTCTGGCTACTGGTACGACGCCAATGACAAGAATTAAACCAAGAAGTTCTTCGATGCGAAGTTATAGATGCGCGAGCCTTGCACTTTTATTTGTGATCTCTTCTGCCACGGTCACATCACAATCGTCTCCACCACAGCGAATAATTTCTCTGATTCCAGCAGTCACGGAAATCTTGTTCGCCATCGGTGCAGGTTCTCAGGTAATTGGTGTCAGCAACTATGATGTCTATCCGCCGGCCGCTACTCAATTGCCACGCGTGGGTGGGCTTGTCGATCCTGCTGTCGAAACTATCCTGTCATTACGACCAGATTTAGTTATCGCCTACGAAACACAATTCACCCTACTCAAACAGCTAGCCAACGCAGGTATTAATGTTTCCAGTTATACACATGGCACGCTTGACCATATCCTGGCAGGGATCCGTTCGCTTGGAGTGCAGACTGGCCACGCCACCAGAGCAGAACAGGTCGCAAGACAGATCGAAGCAGATTTACAGGGAATTAGGGCAAGAGTCGCTGGACGTAATCGTCCTCGTACGTTGCTTGTTTTTGCTAAGGAACCTCTATCAATCCGTAATCTATTCGCTAACGGTGGAAAAGGGTTTCACAATGAAATGCTTGAAATAGCTGGATCGAACAACGTTTTCGCTGACACGCCGCGTCCATCAGTACAGGCTAGCACGGAAACGATTTTAGCTCGGGCTCCAGAAGTCATAATCGAAGTTAGAGCGGGCAACGCCCTAAAATCAACAGATATCAGAAGAGAGCTTGCCGTATGGAACCTGCTTCCATCACTTCCCGCTGTTCAAGCAGGACGCGTCTACTTTCTGCAGGGTACGGACCTCGTCGTTCCAGGTCCGCGGATAGCAATGGCAACCGAACGCCTAGCTCGCGCCTTGCACCCAGACGCATTTAAACAATAGTCGGGCATTCGACGTGATGAAAAGGATCTGTAGAGTCTAAGTAAATAGACTATTTAATAAATTCAACATCAATCGGCTTTGGAATCAGTCCACGCTCATAGGCCGTATTGAACAAGTGCCGGACTGCAGTTCTTCCACGCTCGCCATAATCGAGGGTTAGATCATTGACGTACATACCTACAAATGTATCTGTGCGCGTTTGATCGAGCCCGCGTCCGAACTGCTGCGCGTACTCGATTGCCTCAGGGCGATGGGACATCGCATAGGCGATGCTGTCGTGTAACATGCTGGATACGCGCTTCATAATAGGAGTGCCGAGGTCGCGGCGAATGATATTTCCGCCAAGGGGTAAGGGAAGACCGTCTGTTTCATCAGCCCACCATTCTCCTAGATCAACAATCTTGCGTAGGCCGTCATCAGCATAGGTTAACTGACCTTCATGAATGAGAAGCCCAGCATCCACTTCGCCACCTTTTACTGCTTCTTCAATTTGATCGAATGGGACTACAACATATTCAAATTCTGGTTCAAGGAGTTGTAGTACCAAATACGCAGTCGTTAAGGTGCCTGGAATCGCAACCTTTGCCCCCTTTACGGAAGATGGACCGTCTGGAGTCGTAACGACAATCGGCCCATACCTGTCACCCATACTCGCGCCGTGTGGAAGCAGGGCATAACGATCCGCTAAATGCGCGTAGGCGTGAAACGATACCGCCGTTACTTCGTATTGTCCCTCGAACGCCGCTCGATTTAAGGTCTCGATGTCGTCAAGTACTTGTTCAACCTCAAACCCGTCAGTAACAACGTTCTTACTAGCTAAGCCGTAGAACATGAACGCGTCGTCAGAGTCAGGACTGTGGGCAACTGTTATTTTCATGATTTTGAACTCATACAACTTGGTGTCAATCAGCAGCAGTGTTAGACGTCATCATCAGTTTCTTCTGTATAAGGATTCGACGCACGTTTAACCACAATAGTAAGACCAAACAACACTATCAAGAACGACGAGCCCAGACCTAAGTAGAGTCCTGGAGCAGCGATAGCTTCAAGTGACCCCTGACTGGTATTACCGCCAACCAGAGCAGAAGCCTGCTCAGCCGCCCAAGCACGTTCAGTCGCCATTCGCACCATCAGTCGCTCGACCACAAATAAGATCCCGAAGGCAAGCAGTCCTACAACTAGTAACGGATGCCTGGAGTTTTTTCTAGTAATAAGGCTTAGCGCTGCAAGCACTGTAGCCGATAGCCCAAGCCCCGCGATCCAAACACCCGACATGCCGGGAAAACCACCCAGGTTGTTTTCACCAACTACTACCCACGGTAAGAATGCACTCACCGTAAGTGTTACACCAGCTATCGCAGCCACATAATATCCCCGCATCGGATCGTGGCGAGCCGCCTGCAGGAGCGCTAATAGCCTCACGAATATCAGTGTACCACGCAGTTGTCATACTCAATAGAAACTGTTGAGCGGAAGTAGCGTGAAATTATTGGAAAGTTAAGCTCAGCTTTAGGTCTCAAACGCTAAATGACTCACCGCAACCGCATGAAGAGGTTGCGTTAGGGTTCTTAAATACCAGTGACTGCCCGAGCATGTTCGTATCACAGTCAAGCACAGTGCCATCCAAGAGTGCATAGCTCTTGGGATCGACAAACACTTTGATGCCTTCAGCACTTTCGAAAACCTGATCATCGCTTTTTGGTTTAGATGCCCAGTCGTACACGTAACTAAACCCAGAGCAACCGCCAGCCTTAACCCCGATGCGTAATCCACCATCGCTGAATCCCTGCGCTAGCATTAATTCTTGAATACGCTTCGCAGCAGCAGTTGTAATCTCAATCATAGTCTCATCCTCAGACGCACCGAAACCGGTAACGCCAGATCTTATAGTGTCTGCTAATCTCGTTTTTTCCGATAATCCGCAATCGCTGCCTTCACTGCATCTTCAGCCAAAACCGAACAGTGCCGTTTCGACGAACTCAAATTTAGCGCCTTCTCAATATCTGCAGGTTTGATTGCCAACGCTTCATTAAGCGTTTGTCCCTTAATCCATTCAGTTACAATACTCGAACTTGCAATCGCAAACCCACAGCCAAATGTCTTAAACCTTGCTTCATTAATGATACCCGTCGCGGAGTCGACCTTAATCTGCAAGCGAGTCACCACACCATGTTCTGGAGACTCAACCAAACCTGTCCCAACGTCAATCCCATCCACCGGCAATGAACCCACGTTTCTTGGGTGTTGAACGTGGTCAATGACATCAGGCGAGTGTTTCATACAGGCAGCACCCTCCTCAACTACCGATCTCCCAGCCAACGAGCAACAATAGGGTCATCCTCTTCATGTGATACATCATCTTTACAAAGCGGTGATAGAGCACGTAGGTGTCGAACCATGTCGGCCACTTTATTCACGATATAGTCAATCTCCGCATCAGTGTTGTCGTGACTGAGGCCAAACCGAATGGACGCCCGTGCCAAGTTGTCCTCAACACCTAGCGCCTGAACCACATGAGATGGCGTATGACTTTCTGAAGAACATGCCGAACCAGATGACGCTGCGATATCATCGAGACTGATTAATAGCGCCTCACCATCCACACCAGTAAAGCTCACGTTTAAGTTGTGGTGAACACGCCGATCCATCGAGCCGTTTAGGCGAATATCAGACACTCGGTCGTTTAAACCATTCCAAAGCCGGTCACGCAACCGTTTAACGTAGTCGAGTTCCGTCATAAATTCTTTCGCACACAGTTCTGCTGCACAACCAAAGCCGACTATACCCGCTACATTTAAAGTGCCGGAACGCAGACCTTGCTCGTGTCCTCCCCCATAGATAAGTGGTTCGAGCGCAATCCGGCGATTTCCACCCCTGATATACAGCGCGCCGACACCTTTTGGTCCGTACATCTTGTGAGCCGACATAGACAAAAAGTCAACGCCAAGTTGATCGACCTCGACAGGTGTTTTTCCTAACGCTTGAGCAGCATCGGTGTGTAACGGCACACCGTGTGCCCGTGCCACTTTCGAGATATCGGCAATCGGCTGGATTACACCGATCTCGTTATTAACGGTCATCACGGTAATCAGAATAGTGTCTGGTCTAACAGCTCGGTCAAGTTCATCAATATCCACCAAGCCATCGGGCTGTACCGACAGATAGGTCACACGTCCACCCTGTTGTTGCACCATCTCACAGGGATCCAACACCGCCCGATGTTCAGTCACCACCGTTATGACATGATGGGGTTCGCCAGAGTGCTTCTTCGTGACACCTTGGATCGCAAGATTATTCGCTTCAGTCGCACCACTTGTAAATACGATTTCAGTAGCTCTTGCACCAATAAGGGTTGCTACCTGCGTGCGTGCAGTGTCGACTGCGTCAGCCGCCTGCCAACCAAAGTCGTGCGTACGACTTGCGGCGTTACCGAAGTGTTCAGTGAAGTATGGCAGCATTGCATCAACCACTCGCGGGTCCGTACGTGTGGTCGCATGATTGTCGACGTAGATAGGTTTCTTCACCATATGCAACTATCTTGAATAGCGGACATCTTAGAAGTGCTTCCGGCACACCTATAAGAACGCATTTTTCGACTTAGAAGCTATCGCTCAGCTATCGGTCTAAGCACTGTCTTATTCGAGGTAAGTAAAGCTTTAGCGGAAGTAAGAGGCAACACGCTTTCAGGCTTCATGTCAGTTGCCACATCAAGCACCGAATAGGCCTCAAGTGCGGCGAGGATCCGCTCCTTGATTCGCCATAACGGATCGCGTACGCGACACTTCGAATACTGCTCACAATCGTCCAATTCTTCTGAGCAGGCCGTTACCAACACCGGGCCGTCGATTGCCTGAATCACGTCGGCGACCGAAATAGTCGCCGCCTCACGCGCTAGATGGTATCCACCCCGAGTACCTTGGTGAGAAGCCAGCAAGCCCTGACGGGCAAGTCGCTGCAACACCTTAGCGAGCAGTTCAACGGGAATGTCGTACTGCTCTGCAATTTCCCTAGTACTCAACGCAACCGCGTGACCCTGGAGTGCTAAGTGGGTCATAGCCATCAGTGCGTAATCAGCCTTCTTGGATAGTCGAAGCATTTTGTCTCTAGTCAAATCCCAGAATAGTGTTACGCATTTCTCATTGCCGTTTTGCTAATTCTAGACTTCCAACAACCACCAATCAAACAGTAAAGCGGGTTTCAGTATTTTGGTAGTGACGGATCGATCTGATCGATCCATGCCAAAATGCCACCCTTAAGATTCTTAGCATTACTAAAACCAGACTCACGAAGCAGTGTCACAGCCTTTGCGCTTCGAACGCCCGATCGGCAATGCACAATCAAGTTGCTCTGCCCTGCCAAATCGCCCAAACGATTCGGCAGTTCTCCGAGCGGGATCAGTGTAGATCCCGAAATCGCGCAGATCTGGTACTCCTGTGGCTCTCGAACATCCAACAGGAAAAAGTCGTCAGAAGTGTCGACCTTCTTCTTTAAGTCTTCAACCGTTATTTCGAAGTCTGGCGTTTCAGTCAACGGTTCCTCCTGAGTGACCCCACAAAATTGTTCGTAATCAATGAGTTGCGTAATACTTGGATTCGTTCCACACAACTTACAATTCGGGTCTTTTCTTAGTTTCAGCTCACGAAACTTCATGCGCAACGCGTCGTAGATCAAAAAACGTCCGACAAGAGGCTCTCCAACACCAATAATCAACTTGATCGCTTCAGTCGCTTGTATCGTCCCGATAATGCCTGGTAACACGCCGAGCACCCCACCTTCCGCGCAACTCGGAATGAGCCCAGGCGGTGGCGGTTCGGGATACAAACAACGATAGCAGGGGCCGTTTGGCATGCCAAAAACCGATGCCTGCCCCTCAAACCTAAAAATGCTTCCGTAGGCATTTGGCTTGCCAAGTAGCACACAGGCATCATTGACTAGATAGCGGGTAGGAAAATTATCGGTGCCATCTAGGATGATGTCGTACGATTTAAACAGGTCGAGTGCATTTGCAGAAGAAAGTGCTGCTTCATGAGTCTCAATGGTAATTTCTGGATTAAGCGCTTCCAGTCGATCACGAGCCGATTGCAACTTCGAACGACCAACGTCTGGGGTCCCGTGGAGAATTTGGCGCTGCAAATTGCTGTAGTCTACGACATCAAAATCTACAAGCCCTAATGTGCCCACACCAGCAGCAGCTAGGTACATAGCAACAGGTGATCCTAAGCCGCCCGCACCGACACACAAGACACGCGCGGCTTTGAGCTTTCGTTGCCCATCCATGCCGACTTCTGGCATTATCAAGTGCCGACTATAGCGTTGTACTTCCTGATTACTTAATGTTGGCATCGTGTCTGGCTCTGCCACACTCGCAGTGCCTATTCCTCCAGCCACAGAAGGTACGATACTAATCGTGTCACCCGGCTTCAACGACGTCTGCTCTTTATCCAAGTAGCGAATATCATCATCATTGAGATAAACATTAACGAAACTACGTAAGTGGCCCTCCTCTGTATAAAGATGCTTCTTAAGTTCACTGTATTGTGAGGTCAAATTCGAAAGCACCTCCCCAACAGTACTGCCATCAATATCGACAGTACTTTGGTTATCCACAGAAGGCCTAAGCGGGGTCGGAATAAAAACTTTGTATGCCATAAATTCTTCCAGTATATGTCTCCATTATGATGTTTCTTGGCCAGCCTCGCCAATCGTTAATTCCATCTGGTCGAATGCCGATCGATCCGCCTTGAGACGCCACGAGGTAAGTTCACCCGGTTCACCCTTGCGTACTGAAATAATAACGTAAGCCAAAACAGGCCAGGCGTGGGCTAGATCATGTTCTGATGGTCTTGCCGGATGATCTGGATGTGAGTGGTAAAACCCCACCAGTTGTTCACCCCGACTACTTGCCTCTGCCTCCGCGGCCTGATAATCCGCAGGACTAATCAAAAATCTCCGCCGCGGCCCTTCGTCGGTAGTGTTTCGCAACGCCAGCACCTTCGTTACCAACTCTCCATGGCCCAACAAGGCACCACAACACTCGTGAGGGTACGTTTCTCGCCCGTGGCACCTTATATCCTCGACGCTCAAAGGATCCAGCAATAACGAAAACTTGTCCTCCTTAGGATTCAAGTTACTTCCCATCTGACTTTAGAGGTTTATCCCAAAATTGTTGGGTCAGATAACGTTCACCGGAGTCACAGAATACGGTAACGAATACTCCTTCACGAAGCGTGGCCGCCAGTTGCATAGTTGCGTGAAGTGCAGCACCACTCGACAACCCAACTAAAATGCCTTCTTCGCTCGCCAGACGACGAACCACCTGGTAAGCATCTTCAGTATCAACCCGTAAGTCTTCGTCGGCCAATGATGGATCATAGATTCGGGGCACAATTGCTGACTCCATATGCTTCAGCCCCTCAAGGCCATGTAATGGTGAGGACGGTTGCACCGAAGCTAACGTTATGTGCTGCCCTTTTTCCCTTGCGAATTGTCGCAATCGACGACCAGTTCCAACAAATGTGCCACTTGTGCCTAACCCCGCCACAAAATGTGTTACCCGCCCCGATGTCTGCTCGATAATCTCTGCCCCTGTAGTATCAAAATGTGCCTGCCAGTTAGCCTCGTTACTGTATTGATCAGCGTAGAAATATTTATCCGGCGACTCACTGTAAAGACGACGCGCCTCTCGAATCGCACCATCCGACCCTTCTAACGGATCGGTCGGAACTAGCTCAGCACCGTAGGAGCGAAGAATACGTATCCTTTCTGGGGTGACGTTTCGTGGGACACAAAGCTTGACCCGGTAACCACGAGCTGCGCCAACCATGGCAAATGCGATGCCGGTATTGCCAGACGTTGCATCCAGTAGCACACGGTCGTGAGTTAGCTGGCCTGAAGACTCGCCTTCTGCAACTATCCTAGCTGCAGGGCGATCCTTGACAGAACCTCCTGGATTTAACCATTCGGCCTTTGCATACAACTCTACCCCACCCAAATCACGTTCAAACTGCCTCAAACGTAAAAGCGGTGTTTGGCCAATTAAGTCGGCCAGCGAGCGGCTAGCTTCGTCAATCAAAACTTGACTCATTTGATATACGACCATTCTAGTCGGAATTGTAATTGTAGAAATTGTTCTAGTCTGCTGTCAATTGGAAGTCAGGGACATCGACGGGCCCCTGGGACATTTCTTGAAGACAGCTTGATGTTAAACGTGTTTCAAAAATGGCAAAGTTCATCACCGATTCACACTTGACACCAGAAACGACGGCCGCGTACGGTGCATAGATGTCCTTTCCGCAAGCACTCGTGCTGTGGTTCGTTGCATTAGGTATTAGTGCACACTCCCAAGCCATGGAGCGTGTGCTTACGGGAGTTATACAGGATTCATTTGGAGGAACAATTGCTTCAACCGCTATCACGGTTACTTGTACAGAAGACACCTTTGAAACTCTCTCCGACGCTTCTGGAACGTTTCGCATAACACAACTACCAGCCGAACAATGCAGATTGCACGCGGAGCGCTACCTTTTTGTACCGGTAATTATGGGAGTCGACCTCACGAATGAAACACCAGCATTCGTCAAGGTAGTGTTAACAGTCGCTGCAGTCACTACAGAGGTTACCGTCACACCTGGTCGGGGCAGGCAGGAACAATTATTTGAAGTTCCTGAAGCGGTCAGTGTCACAACTCAGGAGGAATTGGAATCGCGCCCCCATCAAATCCTGCCTCAAGCACTACGAGAAGAACCTGGCGTGCTGGTCCAACAAACAACTACGGCACAAGGGTCACCCTTCATTCGTGGTTTCAGTGCTCAACGAATTGTGTACCTGTTGGACGGTGTCCGATTTAACACTTCAACCTATAGAACCGGCGCGACCCAGTATCTAGGATGGATCAATCCCAGTCTTGTGGATCGAATCGAAATCGTGCGGGGGCCATCCTCAGTTCAGTATGGCAGCGATGCACTCGGCGGCACCATCAATGTATTGAGCCTCGAGCCAGCATTGTCAGACAGAGGCCGACATACAAATGGCAATTTGGAAATTGATTTTGGTTCAGCCGATCTCAGTGCGGGTGGAAATGCCAGCATTGTTGTCCAAACTCCGGCAGCGGCTGTGAGATTTGGAGGTAGCAGTCGAAGCATTGGTGAATTGCGTACTGGACGTAGCCGCGATTCGCACTCCGCACTGACACGTTTTCTTGGGTTACCGTCAAAAACGAGGTATCGCCGGTTACCAGATACTAACTTCATCCAGTCCGGAGGCTACATGGCAGCCACATTTCGAGCTGGAGCGCAGGCTAAACTTAACGCTGTCTACTGGCATGAAGAACAATCAGGGGTTAGTCGTTTTGATCGACTCCTTGGAGGTGATGGTCGACACAGGAATGAATTCGACCCACAGCGACTAGATTTTGGCTATCTGCGATACGAACGTGCACAAACAGGATTTTTTGATCAGTTCACCGCAAGTGTGTCGATTAATCGACAACAGGACGATCGCTTGGAACAACACCGGCCAACCTCTCGGATCGAACACCAGAAGGGGCGAGTTCTTGCCTTAGGCTACCAAGCCCAAGGTAGCAGACTATTTGGTGGTCGTCATGTTCTTACCGTAGGTGGTGAGATATATGACGAATACATTGCTGGCACGCGAACCTTCGAGGAGCCAACCACAGGTGTACTCCAATCGGCACGACCTCGTATCCCAGATGGCACGCGCTATACCAGCAGTGGTGTCTTCGCCCAAACGGCATTAGAACTAATTCCAGGGCGTTTTAGGTTGCGGGCTGGGTTGCGTTACGGCTACTTCCTCTTTCGCACGAAACAAGACCCAACGTTCGGTATCGAACGGAAACGTGTGCCAACCAAAGCCGTAACTTTTAACACCGGTGGAGTCGTAAGCCTGACAGAAGCAATCAATGCTACATTCACAGTCAGTCGAGGCTTTCGAGCTGCTAACGCCTTTGACTTAGGCGCTATCGGACTGAGTGGCGGCGGATTCGAGCTCAGTCCGGAAAGTGCAGCGTCGTTCGGAGCCATTATCGGCAATACCGATGGCTCTGATGCAACTACAACTGGACAACCCGTCACGTTACTCAGACCAGAATCAGCAATCGCCTATGAAGGGGGATTGAAATTCCGCACCGCCCGTCTCACGGCATCCATTAACGTGTTCGATCTTGAACTCAGGCACGCCATTCAGCGACGAACAGCGATCTTCGCAAAGCCCATAGTTGGCACAACAGTGGCTGGATTCGCAATCGTAGAGCAAGATGATGCAGGTCGAGCCTTCATCGAGGAAAGCTTCGATCCCATTGTGACCCGTGTCAATGTCGACCGGTCCCGCGTTGTGGGGTTTGAAGCAGATGCGCATTTCCAAATCAACCGCGCTTGGCGAGCGGCCGCATACTTTTCAACTGCAACCGGCCACGATCTGGAGGCTGGCACGGCAATGCGTCGCATGCCACCACCCTTCGGAGGACTTCGTCTTAGATGGCAATCGACCGAACGACATCTCTGGCTCGAAGGCTTGGTCACTCTCGCTTTTGCACAGAATCGTCTCAGTCCAGGCGACCTCAAAGATGCGCGGATCGGCGCTCAACGCTCAAGGAAGTCAATTGCTGAATTCTTTACCGGCACCGGTACTGACATCGGGCTCGTGGTAGACGGACATTTACTTGCAACCGGAGAGAATTTGGCTGAAGTGCAACAGCGTTTGTTGGGAACTGCTGACGCTGTACCGCTCTTCACGAAAACCCCAGGATTCACCACACTTGGTGCGCGCACCGGCTGGCGGGTGACACCAAACCTTGAACTGGTCGTGATCGCCGATAATTTGACCGACCGCAACTATCGTTGGCATGGCTCCGGAGTGGATGCCCCAGGATTCAATATCCAGGTGCAAACGCAATATGCTTTCTGATATGAATCTTAGGAGTGTTCCTCTAAATCATTGGACACAGGTGGAACCGAGCACCTAGATGCATCGCATTGACCTTACTCCACTCATGACGATTGATCTCATACTGATCGGCTTTGGTCATGTTGGGCAACGGTTCGTTGAGCTACTGTGCTCAGAACAGCAGAAACTCCAAGAAACACACAGCATCACCTGGCGTGTTGTAGGTATCGCCACACGGCATCACGGACTCGCTACAGACATTAACGGCCTAGACGTCAAGCAGGCTTTGGTCAACGCCAGAAATAACGATTCCCTAGACACCCTACATGATGCAAGTACAGGAACACATCCGAAAAACCCAGAAGGACTGATCAAATATCTAGCGTCTCAGAAACGCCAATCCACTCACCCACATAGGCCATTGGTCGTGGTGGAAACAACCACGCTGGACATTCAGCATGGAGAACCGGCCACCGAGTATGTCCGAACAGCGATTTCTGTCGGTGCGCATGTCATCACGACAAATAAAGGCCCCGCAGCGTTTGCCTATCGTGAACTTGTTGATTATGCATCTTCTGTCGGCGTGTCTTTCCTGACTGAAGGTGCGGTGCTTGACGGTATTCCAGTTTTTAATTTCGTCCGTGAGACCCTGCCAGGAATCAAAATCCTTGGTTTCCGTGGTGTCGTCAATGCGACGACGAACCAAATTCTGACTGACATGGAGGCTGGACTGGATGGAGCAGCTGCACTGACCAAAATGCAAGCAGCCGGGATCGCCGAAGCTGATGCGAGCCTAGACGTAGACGGCTGGGATGCAGCGGCTAAAACAGCTGCACTGATTAATGTGCTTATGGAGGGCCGAACGACACCCCACGCGATTGATCGCATCGGCATCGGCGCCGTCTCAAAGGACGTTATTCAGCGAGCAACGCACCAAGGCCATCGGATTAAACTGGTGGCGTCGGCAAAACGAACCACGAGTGGTCAGATTATTGGACGGGTGGCTCCAGACGAATTGCCATTTGACGATCCCTTGGCCCAGCTTCATGGAATGTCCAATGCGGTCATACTTACAACAGACATCCTCGGCGACATTATGATTGGCGAATTAAGCTCTGGTTTGACCCAGACGGCCTACGCACTCTTAAGTGATTTGGTTACACTTCGCCGTCGCCTGACAACAACACCCGAAACTTAGCTTCGTCAAAGCCTTTAACTGCGACACCGTTTATGACGGTCACAGGCACAGCCCGCCAGCCAAGCGCAACTAGTTCAGCATACGCATCTGGATCATCGTCCACATTACGGCTGACGAACGAGTGTCCTTCGTGTGAAAGAAACTCTTTCACCCAATCGCACGCCTCTCAATCAGAGCCCGAATACACGATAATGGAGGTAGACATAATGATCTCCCAGTTAGGCACCACCAGAGCGAGCACACTTAGCGTGCGTTGTGTGGTCCGCGCCTGTCAACTATTAACTGAGGTGTACAGATGACGGTAACAACCGGGTCAAATCTCAAGGGAGCGCTTGATGGCGTAACTATCCTCGACTTAACCCGTGTTCTTTCTGGCCCCTATTGCACCATGCTCCTAGCTGACATGGGCGCTCGCGTGATCAAAATTGAGCACCCTGAACATGGTGATGACACACGCGGATGGGGACCACCGTTCTTGGGTGATGAAAGCGCATACTTCCTCAGTGTCAATCGCAATAAGGAAAGTGTGACACTCGATTTTAAACATCCAAAAGGCCGTGATGTGCTTAATCAATTAATCGAGCAGGTAGATGTCCTAGTTGAGAATTTTCGGCCGGGCACAATGAAACGCGCTGGATTTGGGTACAACGATTTGGCGGCTCGATTACCCAATCTAATATATGCCTCGGTTTCAGGTTTCGGACAGACCGGACCACGACACACTCAACCTGGTTATGATGCCGTACTGCAAGCCGAGGGGGGCTTGATGAGTATCACCGGTGATGCTGATGGTCCCGCGTACCGACTCGGCGTAGCAATATCCGATATCACAGCTGGCATGTTCGCGGCATATGGAGTGGTGTTGGCGCTATTCGCACGGGATCGTACGGGACGTGGTCAGTTGGTCGATGTAGGCATGCTCGATGCCGTCTCGGCACTACTGACATATCAGGCCGGAATCCACCTGACCACAGGCGTAGTACCGCCACGCATGGGAAATCGGCATCCAACCATTACACCATACGAGACCTTCGATGCATCTGACGGAGAGTTTGTTGTCGCAGTCGGAAACGATGAACAGTGGAAGCGTTTGTGCAAAGTAATCGATCGGCCGGAGCTAGGCAATGACCCAAATTTTAAGACCAACCGTGCTCGGGTAGCAGCTCACGACCAATTACAACCCCTCCTCGCTCAAGTATTTAAAACTCGGACACGAAAAGTTTGGATCGAATGTTTGAATGAAGCAGGGATTCCGTGTGGAGCTGTTCGCAATATCGCTGAAGTCTTATCCGACCCGCAACTCGCTGCTCGAGAAATGATCGCTTCACTAAACCATCCAACGGTCGGTCCGTTAAAGGTGCTTGGAGTACCAACCAAACTCTCCGATACCCCCGGTGCGGTTCGAACGCCACCACCCACACTTGGGCAACACACCGAGTCCGTGCTGACGGAATTACTAGACTTAAGTGCAGATGAAATCGTGGCGTTGCAAAAGGCCGGAGCGATCTAAAACTATCTTAAACTTTTGTCTGACTTCGGCGCTTCCACCTCGTATATCCGAACTAACTCGACTAATTTGTAACCGCGAGTTTGATACGGTGGTACGATACGTTCGGTACGAAGGTACTGCAACATTCCTTCGTCAGCGTAGTCGCAAGGTCCAATGGTCGACACATTCGCCAAATGCTGTTCGAGCGAATTCAAGGACATTTCCTTTTCTAGAATCCTGCGCCTTCTAGGCCAGAAACCGAACCAGTGAATTGTCTCGACTCGCTCTGTACTAGCGAATGCAACAAATACCTCATTACTAATAAACTGGTACCCCGTGTCAGCGTGCGTAGCTGGTGCATCTTCGACCCGTAGATACACCATACTCCCGTGCTCCTTTAGCGACTCGATGAGCGCCTCGGTAAAGCTTCCATCCCCAGACCAGTTAGATGTTTCGATCTGCATGTCGTTGTACCAAAAATAATATCCACGCGAGATTACTACATGAATGGCACGTAAACGAAGCTACAAAAGCTGGGTGAAGCCTAGCAACAATATGAGGCCGAGATCTTGACTAATTGCAGGAAACTACAGAACACGATTCGTCAACAGGTGGTCATTCACTGCGTCTCAGCAACTTCAATCACACCACGCATCATGGCACTATGCGGAGTACAGATGTATTCATGAATTCCCATATTTGACGGCACGCGAAATTGCACTGACCCTACCTGCCCCGCACCGAGCTCCGCAACCGAAACATCCAAGCTGTCAATTTTAAACCCGTGCAGCATACCGGATTCGACATTACGGAGAACGATGCGCACATCTTCATTTGCCTTGAACCGCAATCTAGGATTCGGAATAGTCTGTCCTTCGATATAGAACGCCATGTCACGAACAACCAGAACAATTTCCCGCACGGACGATCCCGAATCTACCGCGCGTACCGACAGTCCAGCAATACCCACGCACGCAAGGCCAAACAAGACCAGTGTGACGGCTTGCCTTCGAATCCACTGATGCATGGTCTTTCTCAACCCACTAACATTCCGGTAACGTACATAATCCCAAACCCTGCACAGAGACCGCCCAACACTGGTGCCTTGGCAAGAAACTGTGCTGCTGGTGCATCAGCCGCCATCTGTCGTGTAATCTGGACAACCACCTGCGCTATCGCACCCGCACCGACTCCAAGAAATAACACAGACCACACGGGCGAGTACACGAACCCGCCGAGCCACGTTCCAAGAATCGTCGGAATACCACCAATGAGACCAAGTTTTAAGAGATCCACGATGCGGGTTCGCTCATTTGCAAGTGGCGCCACAATCGCCAGACCTTCAGTTGTATTGTGCAGAGTGAAACCTACGATCAACAGCGTTCCTAGACCTGCCGCACCTTGGGCGAACGCTGCTCCGATAGCCAAGCCTTCACCAAAGTTGTGTAATCCGATTCCGATTGCCACAAGCAACGCGACTACCCATTTGCCAGACTCCATCCCTGGATTCGCTCGCGCCTTACGAGCACTCAACCACGACCTCAGAGCCTCCAAACCAAGATATGCCGTCGCCGCGCTAAAGAGCAAAAGCGCTACACCGTGGTACGATTCAGGCATGACAGCCGCTATCTCGAGGCCTTCGCGACCAGTATCAACAAACAAAAACAGTAGCAACCCAATCGTAAGAGATAATAAAAATGCCAAACCGGTCTTACCGAGCCTCGACACAAGCGGAAACCACAACAAGCCAAGCATCACAGGAATGACGCCTACGTAGATGCCGATGATGGTAAAGGCAGCAAAGAATCGCCACTCTGGCATGGGTGTTTCTACAGCCACAGCGATTTCGTAGTCGAAGGTCACGCCATTTGACGTCACAAGTCTGACCACATGTGTATCGCCAGACACCCAGGGATATGGAATCGTAAGTGTCGTACGATCTAGATGTTTCAAGACTGTTCCACGATCCGATTCGAAAGCCCAAAAAGCATCGTCGATTTGCACCTGCGCAATTGATACCTGGTCAGGTCCATCATTCAGTACTGTCAGGTTGATAACGCCAGGTTGCAGGCGCACGGCGTTAAACCTAAGCTCTTCCACCAAAGGATGTGAATTATCACGCAGGCTATCAGCAGGATCTGTCCATATGATGACCGTCACCAGTGCCAGTAAAAGTAGTACTGGTAAAAGCGCAATAATCCATACAGAACCTGGTCTCGAGTCGAACCCAGATGCCCTTGACTGTAGATCAGGTCTCACGTCGATCACTCTCCGCTCGGAACAGCCCCATCCAGCCTAGTTCTGCAAACTCACTCTGATGAGCATGGAACATGAAATCGCCTGGATATCGAAACGTCGTTTCAAGAACCATACGCTCGCCTTGACAAAACATCACCGTGTCAGTGGTTTCACTTGGAATGAGTTGGGTGCCTGTGCGATAGACATCGAAGAACATGCCGTGCAAATGCAAGCTGTTCAATAAATCGAACTCGGTAATGTTGATGACGTACATACGAACCAATTGCCCAACCTGAACACGAATTGGTTCGTGCATATGAAAGTGCGCGACCGTATTGACTGCGTAAACTTCGTTCTCGGCATCAAAGTTAGTGTCAAATGAGTTAAGCATCATAATGAGCTCATCGGCCGGAGCCCGAGTTGCCACTGCGCCAGTTGGCGGATCAATAATGAACGCACCGTAGAGACCTTTATGGATATGCCGCTTAAGTGGCACACTGTGGCAGTGATAGAGATGCACGCCGAAGGGTTCCGCATCAAATTCATAGACAAATCGCTCGCCTGGTGCCACCTCGTGTTCTGGCATCGAACCATCCATCTCTGGCGGATGCCATCCGTGAAAATGAATAGTGTGGGGGTGGGTTCCTTGGTTGATGAAATTTACACGAATGCGGTCACCTTCGTTCGCCCGTAATGTTGGTCCCGGCACCTGACCGTTGTAGGTCCATGCAGGAAAAAACACACCCGGTGCTATTTCTACATCCCGATCAACGGCAAACATTTCGTACTCGCGTAGCAATGTGCCGTTTGAACGAGGAGTTTCACGGTAAAATCGAGCACGCTCCGTGTCTGGCAAGTTTGAGAAGTTCCAGGTTCGAAGAAACACAGACGGATCAAAAGCCTCCGTTGAAACACGCCCTACCGCACCCATGAGATGCGGATTTTCATGCTGAACTTTGGACAAAGATTGGCCAGCGGACAGGGCGCCAGGTCTCCAGTGCAGAGCACCACTTACGAGCGAACCAAGTCCTGCCAGTTGTAACCAAGAGCGCCGAGTAAAATGCTTCATTTCTAGTAATCTCTAGAAAAAAAATTAGGAAAATTGGATATTTTGATTAGCTTATCAAATTTTTTTGACAAATCAAAAAATAAAGATTTAATCTATTGAAAGCGCTTAAGACCTTAAAGTTGTGAGTTGAGATGCTGCCATCAAGCACCGTAGAAAATTATTTGAAGTCGATCTACGTCGCCCAGTTGGGACTCGACGATGACCAAGAGTTGGTCCCCATGGGTCAGCTCGCATCGTCACTCGATGTCACGCCGGGAACCGCTACAACGATGGTTAAAGCACTGTCAGATTCCGGACTGGTCGACTACGCACCGTACGCGGGTGTACGTCTAACTGACGCTGGTGCCAAACTCGCCGCTTTAGTCCTGAGACGCCATCGTCTTATTGAACTCTTCCTTGTCCAGATGATGGGTATGAGTTGGACAGAAGTACATGACGAAGCGGAAAACCTTGAACACGCCGTCTCAGATCGACTAATCGAGCGGATCGACGAACTGCTTGGTCGCCCATCCGTAGACCCACACGGCGATCCGATCCCAGATTCGATGGGTGCCATATCACGTCATGATTATCAGAATCTTCTAACTTGTCCCTTACAAGAACCGCTGAACGTAACACGAGTTATTGATCAAGATGTAAAATTTTTACAATTTCTAGAAGCCCAGAACCTCAAGCCTGGTCAGTCGATTCGGGTCGAAACGCGAGACGCCATAGCCGATAGCGTAACCGTGATCAATGCAGAAGATCGCCAAATCACGCTGGGAACCGCTGCTGCCTCTAAATTATTAGTGGAGCCGAAACGACCATGAATACGTCGCTGAGGCGAAGGTCTAGACTGGTTCGGGTTCGTATGTTGCCGAAGAGGTTGGTGTTTCCCAAACCTTGACGCGAACAACAGGCAGCCCAGCATTTTGCACGTGTTCAAAAATCAGCCTGGCGATGCGTTCAACGGTTGGATTGCTCTCAACCAGAAAAACCGGTTCACCCAATTGACGAAGTGGTTCGACGAGCGGGTCATCTTCCCGCAAAATCATCTTATGGTCAATCTCTTGGTCAATCCAGCCTTTGACAATTCGTTTCACATCACCGAAATCGTACACCATGCTACGCTTATCGAGTGCTGAGGTGCGAATCTCGACTTCCGCAACAGCATTGTGGCCATGAGGATGCTTGCAGATTCCTTCATAATCAAGCAACCGGTGACCGTAACAAAAATCGATGCGCTTAATAACTGAATACATTAAAAATAGACCGGAACAGCCGACTTCAATTCTGTATTGAAAACTACAAATTAAAAACCTTACGTTTGCGATGTTAATCGAACAGACAAAAGACGGTCAAGCCACCGCCATCCTGTGCTCTGCCGGTCTCGACAGCGCTGTACTGCTGGCAGCCGAAGCTCGGTCCCGTTTTGTGCAACCTGTGTACGTCGCCGCTGGACTCGCTTGGGAATCGGATGAACTGCTAGCTCTCAATCAACTTTTAGAAACACAGGCCTTTCTGACCAATGTAGGTCGACCGGTGCGGCTTGAAGCCACAGTACATGACGTATACCCACCCTCGCATTGGGCCATTAAAGGTCAGGCTCCTGCCTACGATACACCAGACGCCGATGTTTACTTGGTCGGTCGCAACGCGATCTTACTATCTAAGGTGGCAGTTTTTTGCTGTCAGCATGGCATAGGACGCATTGCGATTGGTTCACTTGCAAATAACCCATTTCCTGATGGGACTCCAGAGTTCCTGGAAGCTATGGCTAACGCATTATCATTGGGACTCGCCCACGACCTGTCGATCGTGGCACCCCTAACGAAACACCATAAAGCTGACGTTATAGCTCTCGGAATCGAATTGAAGGTGCCATTAGAACTGACGCTGTCCTGTATGCAGCCTGAGAATGGGCTCCACTGCGGGCTCTGTAGTAAGTGTCGAGAACGGCGTGATGCCTTTAACGAGGCAGGGGTTCCAGACCTAACCGACTACAAAATGCCGTCGCCTCGATAATTGCCTTAATCCTTGGTATCACCCAACACGCCGATTTCATCGACAGACCAAGAGGATCAATTTCCTTTCTGCTTTCAACCGGACTCGTGATTCCGTTACTCTACGGGTAAGTCTTTCTGGGCAACCCGAACCGCGTTTGCCTGTCGCTTTAAATCAGCCATCAACTCATCACGCTTGGCGAATAATTCCTTTCTCGGGCGGCGCCCGTGCTCGGAACCAATCACGTATTCACAGAAAAGTGGAAAGGCCACTGTCGAATCGCAGTACGTAACCACGGTGTCGGGTAATACCCCAGGATTCACTTTACCCCAGCTGACAGCTTCCGACGGCGTAGCGCCAGAAAGACCTCCCCAAACTACCTGGTCAGTCGTAATCTGAATGAAGTAATCGTTACCACCCTTCTCGATGCCATACACCTCCCATAACGTCGGCTGTCCTTGGAGATAGAAGTTCTTAGGAGATCCACCGCCAAGAATTACACAGCCATTTTGGTGACCCGCCAGGATAATCGCACAGACTTCATTCACGTCACGATTAGGATCAATCATCAATCGACTGTCGTTCAGCAACTCATGAGAGGCAATATTCATACCGATGGAACTGTCCCCAGGCGATGAAGTGTAAAGTGGCACTCCGGCCAGCGCTGCCCGGGCTACGACTGAGTGCTCTTCGCAACCTGGAAATTTAGTCAAAAGGTCCCGCCCCAGTTGTTCATGGAACTGTGCACTTGAGATTGGTCCGTCAAGTTCCGTGCGCTCCAGAAAATCCCGGATGTAAGCATCTGTCTCAAGGAGAACAGACGAAGGAAACAAGACATCGTAAATTCGAATAACCCCACTCTCGAATAATTTGACATCATCGAGAAATGGCGAGCCACGTCGGAGCGTGAAGTTCATCGCATAGTGCAGATCGTGATAGAGATTGGCACCAGTGCTGATAACGAAATCGACTAAGCCACGATCCATAAGCTCGATTAGACATCCTCCGAGCCCCGCCGGTGTCATTGCACCCGCGACCGTTAAACCGATCGTAGTGTCATTAGCCGGAGCTAACATTTTGTCAGCAAAGATGTGACAGGCCTCAGAAAGACGCCCTGCATTGAACGCTTGAAATCCTTGGTCAATCAAACGACGAATGTCAGCACTGCCCTGCGGCCGATAGTAGCGAATAGGATCACCAGTCAGGTAGTCGTTTGCTCTCTTGCTCGATGAACCTGGAATACGGTGTGGCACGGCAACTCCTTCGCACGAATTGAATAACTATACCCTGACTCGCGTTCTAAGGCCCCTGAGAGTCTGGCATGTCTGGGTCCAGCCAATCAGGTTGTTTGCCGTCTAGACCAATCTTAAGAAGAGCAATCCCAGTTGCACCAGTCACGAGGCTATATCCATCGGTGAGCCACGTTTCCCAGCGGTAATCAAAGACGAACAGCACTAGCGCAGGTGCTAGGAAGGTAATGCCAGAAAAAACAGCAAGCCTTCGATTGCGTGCCAGTCGCAGCAAGACGCCACGTAGTCGTCGGAAAGATCGAGACATGGGTCAATTAGTCTAATGAGCAATCTTACAAGACCAGAAATCGATAATGCTACAGGCCCATGGCGTGATAACCGGCATCGGCAAGTAACACCTCACCCGTCACCGCACGTCCAGCCGGCCCTAACAAGTACAGAGCTGCATCGGCTACTTCAGAAGCTTCAACATTTCGACGCAACGGAGCTCGTTCACGATAAACAGCCAAGATGTCAGAAAATCCGGAAATCCCTGAGGCGGCAAGTGTCTTTATTGGACCAGCAGACACAGCATTAACTCGAATTTGTTGCGGTCCCAATTCACTTGCCAGATAGCGTACTGAGGCTTCGAGAGCAGCTTTCGCGACACCCATAACATTGTAATTTGGAAAGACGCGTTCACTACCCAGATATGTAAGTGTTACGATGCTGCCCTCACCTCGTGAGACCATCAGCGGCGCTACTGCACGAGAGAGAGCCACCAGCGAATATGTACTAACGTCAAGCGCAACCTGAAAATCCTCACGCTTCGTGTCAAGGAATGGTGCAGAGATGGCATCCCGAGGAGCGAATGCCGCTCCATGAACCAGAAAATCAAGGCCACCGAACTCACTCTTCACCGAATCAGCTAGTTCGTTAATTTGTGAATCCTGGGCAACATCACAAGGCACGATGAGCGGCGGTCGGCTTAAGGTTGTCGCAAGTTTACGTACGTTTCTTTCAAGCCGTTCGTTCACATAAGTTACCGCCAGTTGAGCACCGGCACGATCAGCCGCCTCTGCAATCGCCCAAGCGATCGAGCGCTTGTTAGCGACTCCGACAATAACGCCATGCTTGCCAGACAGATCAAACATTGGATAATTACCCTTACGAAAAAGCGATTACTATGCCTCCCTAGGATGACACGATACAACCTAGAAACGAGTCTCTTTATTTTGGATGACTCTGTCCGTGCCGAACGGCCCCGCCCCTTCGAGCTGAACGCTTTCGACTCTTGTGCTTCCGCTTCCGTTTTCCAGTTCCGTTATCACCGCTTCCCTGATGACCAGCTTGCTTGCCTGACTTTAGAGTTTTGTGGTTAGAATTCCCATTGCGTGAATCACTCTTGAATCCAGCACCTTGTGGAACGGTAAACTCGGGCGGACGTCGCACTTGCACTTGACCTTCCACGCGTGGCAGAACTGCGCGGATCAGGGGTCGCCGAACGGCACTTTCTTGACCAACTTTTTTCATACCTTCCGATTCAACATCCCCATCAACCTCCGAACTCAACACCTCGACTTGCTCGTCCTCCGTTGACATCATTGCCGCCTCCGGCACTCCGACTGGTTCCGAGTCCCGTTTTGTTTTCCGTTTCACTGGTGTTTTCGCTGCCTTATATTCGTGCTCGGCCTCACAAGTCGTACAGCGTGTTTGTTTGACTTGGTCATCAATCATCGCAACAACAGCATGATTGGTAATGCGTCGTTCTCGTGGACAGTAATCGTCCAATATGTCACCGAGCCGCAGCGAACGCTGTTGCATCAAATGTTTATCCAAGAACTTACTAAGGAATGGTGGCGCAGGTGCTATGAGTTTAACAAAGGTCCCGTTAAGGACGCAACTCTCAGCTTCAAGCGATTTAGACCTCGATATTTACCTCAGGCTTCGACTGTTACCCGACTGCGCGCGAGTGCTAGCCACTCTTGGCATTCTTCCAACATCGCGCCGACAGCTTCCGGATTCGTCGATTGGGGTGTCAGGCGTGCCTTCACAGCGGCCTGTGCCGTCACTCGTTTGAGTATATCATCACCGAATAGTGGGTTGACAGCACGCCATTCTTCGAGTGACAAGGACTCAAAATCACGACCTTCACCCAGTAATCGTCGCACAAGGCGACCCACCACACTATGGGCATCCCGGAACGGCATCCCTCGGGACACAAGATAATCAGCCACATCGGTCGCTAGTAGCAGACCCGAGGCCGCGGATTCTGTCTGCTTCCGCGACAGGACTAGATTATGCACTACAGCAGTTACCGCCGGCAGAGATGCTGACACTGTATCTTCAGCGTCGAAAACAGCTTCTTTATCCTGCTGTAAATCTTTGTTGTAGCCACTTGGTAGGCCTTTCATTGTAGCCAACCAACCTGCTAACCCACCGATGGTACGACCGGCTTTACCTCGAACAAGTTCTAGGGCATCTGGATTCTTCTTTTGCGGCATCAAGCTGCTGCCCGTTGTCACAACATCCGCTAATTCAAAGAAAGCGAACTCCTCACCGGTAAAAAGCACAAGGTCTTCTGCTACTCGACTCAGATGAACCATTAACAAAGCACACGTGTGAAGAAAAGAAGACACGAAATCACGATCGGCAACAGCATCAACACTATTTGAAACCACTCGAGAAAACCCAAGGCGCGACGCTAAGCGCTCGGTGTCTACTGCATAACCAGAACCAGCAATCGCTCCTGACCCCAATGGCATGGCATCGGCTTCCTCTCGGACGACATCAAATCGCTGGTAATCACGCTTGAGCGCAGCTATGTGAGCAAGAAAAAAGTGAGCCACCAAAATTGGTTGGGCACGTCGAAGATGTGTGTAGGCGGGCATCAAGGTCGATCCCGCTGCATTAGCTTGGTCCACCAGCGCAGATATCAGTTCCAGGGTCAGGCTCTGTAGGCAATGCACCTGCCGTCTAACATAGAGCCGGAGATCAAGGGACACTTGATCGTTTCTTGATCGACCTGTGTGTAAACGTTTACCGGCATCACCGACACGTTCAACCAATTGGCGCTCAACAAACGCATGAACATCTTCATCGTCACCAGTCACAAATGATCGATCCGCTAGACCTCGATTAAGAATATCGTTCAGGCCATCAGTCACAATCTGCGCCTCTTCAGAAGACATAACACCTGCATCAGCAAGCGCCCCAGCCCAAGCCAGACTGCCACGAATATCGTCTTCAAAGAGGCGCCGGTCGAAACTGAACGAAGCCTGGAATCCGAAGACGTCTGTATCAGGCGCTTGTTCGAAACGTCCTGACCAAAGATGATCTGTCATTAGTAATATCTGTACCTAGACCGCACTACTCTATCTTGATTTAGTTGTGGACTTCTTCACTGATGATCCATAGCTATTCGGCGCACGCCTTGCGGCGGTTTCGACCGGCAACCCAAAAATCTTAATAAACCCTTCGGCTGCTTCATGGTCAAACTGGTCCTCAGCATCGTATGTTGCGAGGTCTTGATCGTAGAGAGCATAAGGAGACTTCCGTCCAACAACTCGGCACTCGCCTTTAAATAGTTTCAGGCGAATCGTGCCCGTTACGCGAGTCTGCACTTGGGCCACGAAAGCATCGATCGCTTCACGCGTAGGAGTAAACCACAGACCGTCGTACACTAAATCAGCGTACACACCGCTCAAGTGACCTTTTACCCGTTCAAGATCACGAGGAATGACAAACATCTCAAGCTCACGGTGGGCCATATGCAGGACGGTCGCGGCTGGTGCCTCGTATATTTCACGGGATTTAATACCTACAAGACGATTTTCCACCATATCAAGACGTCCGACACCGTGCGCTCCGGCGACGGTCTCCACACTATTAATAAGGTCGAGCAGTGGCATTGCCACACCATTGATTGCCCTTGGCACACCCTCATCAAACTGGATTTCGACATAGGCCGGTGTATCCGAACAATCTGTGATTGAACTTGTCAACGTGTAGATATCCTCCGGTGGTTCTAACCATGGATCTTCAAGTACGCCACATTCGATTGACCGACCCCATAAGTTGGCGTCTGTACTGTAGGGACTCTCGACAGTTGCAGGAACTGGAATGCCTCGCTTCCTTGCGTACTCGATTTCATCGGGTCGACTCATTCCCCAGATGCGTGCCGGAGCGATGACCCGAATTTCTCGATTGAGTGCGCGCACTGATACATCAATGCGAACCTGGTCATTCCCCTTCCCCGTGCAACCATGAGCAATAGCAGTCGCTCCTTCTATTTCTGCAATTTCCACCAAGCGTTTCGCGATCAATGGACGTCCCAACGATGTCGCCATTGGATAACGACCCTCATACAGCGCACCAGCTTGAAGCGCCGGCAGAACGTAGTGCTGCACAAACTCTTCGCGTACGTCTACGACATGGCATTTGATCGCACCAACGGCTAAGGCACGTTCTTGTACATCATCGAGTTCTTTTCCTTGGCCCAAATCAAGCGTTACTGCAATAATTTCAGCATCGAACCGCTCGGCTAGCCACGGAACGGCGACTGACGTATCTAATCCGCCAGAGTATGCCAGCACTATACGTTCCACAGCGTGCTCCTGTTAGCCTTAGAGTCGTTGACCAGGTCCACAATCGGTCTAGAAATCCAACAGATCATATATCTCACTCTCTACCCCAATCGTCGAAACGCGTTGCCATGTTGGCCGCCGCCCGTCCGTGACGCGCAATCACCAAAATCGTGTCATCGCCACCAATTGTGCCAACCACATCTTTAAATTCTGCTTCATCGATAGCAAGAGCGAGTAACTGTGCTTCGCCTGGATCAGTCTTGAGCACGACTAGTTGATCAACACATTCAACACGTTTTAGATATTCTGCCACCGCTCGACGTGCTGCCACCATAGGGTCAGTAGTCCGACGTGACCTGCTGACACCCAGTCTTGAATAGGCACCGTCCGCCGCCCGTTTTACTAAGCCTAATTCCTTGATATCTCGAGAAAGCGTAGCCTGGGTTGTATCGAAGCCTCGTGCTTTCAACTGGCGTCGCAAGGCTTCTTGGCTACCAATCGCCTCATTGGACACGATATCGATGATTGCTGTCTGTCGAAATTGCTTCATAATTATTCAATGATACGAATTATTATACATTATCAAGACATAATCTTTATGTCAGTCAGCACCGATTTATTTGACTAGATTGGCCATTTCATTTGAAATCAATCTGATAATGTATAAATATACATAATTGGAATGAATATGCAACAGATACGAGTTGGAGTGGCTGGTGCGACAGGCTACGCGGGTCAGGAACTCGTCCGCCTGCTCGGGCGCCATCCGAATGCCAATCTTACCGTCGCGATGGCCTCGACCGATGCCGACAAAACACTCCCTCAGTTTGCTGGAATCTGGGACGGCGAAATCTCAGCTTTTTCAATCAACGAACTGGTAGAGCAAACAGATACTGTATTTCTTGCACTTCCTGAAGCCACAGCCGCAGAAGTTGGTCCCGTTTTACTCAGTCATGGTGTTCGGGTTTTCGATCTTTCCGGTGCGTTTCGCCTCCGCAATGAGAGCGCGCGTGCACGCTGGTATCCAGAAACGCCAGATGGAGTAACAGCGGTCTATGGCCTAACTGAACATAATCGGGGAGCTCTCCGTGACGCACAGTATGTCGCTTGCCCAGGTTGCTATCCCACAGCAGCCTTGCTAGCGCTGCAGCCATTAGTACAAGCCGGACTTGTGATGCAGGACATCATCATTGATGCCAAATCAGGAATTTCTGGAGCAGGAAAATCACCCTCGGCACAGACACATTTCTCCGAACGCCACGGTAACGTTACCGCCTACGGTGTTTTTGCTCACCGACATACTGCGGAAATAGAACAGGAACTCGCTAAGTCAGTGACATTCGTACCACACCTAGTACCCATGGACCGAGGTATTCTTGAAACAATCTACATCCATTTGGGTAAACACGATCTCAATGGACACGACATCAATACATCGACGATAGAAAAAATATTTGAGGGTGCGTATGGTGATGCACCGTTTATTCGGGTGCGAGCTTCAGTTCTGCCGGACGTCAAGGCCGTCGCTTATACAAACTTTTGCGACATCGGATGGAAACTCGAAGAAGACGGCACACGGATGATACTCGTGTCTTGCCTGGATAACCTGCTTAAAGGCGCAGCCGGTCAGGCAGTTCAAAGCTTTAATGTCGCATCCCATTTCAACGAGCGAGACGGACTCTTGTAATGGACTCCATGTGGACAGAGCCAGACATACTTGTTCTCAAACTCGGCGGCGAACTGATTGAATCAGGTAGTGATTTAAAGCGAGTAGCGGGCGACCTTGCCAACGCGGCAGAATGTCAACCGACTGTGGTCGTGCATGGAGGTGGTCACGAAATTGACGCCGAGATGAAACGTGCTGGTATCAGAAAACAGGCCGTCGACGGTCTTCGCATTACCGATGAATCTACATTAGAAGTGGCCGTCAGTGTCCTTGCCGGACGAGTTAACACGCGACTAGTGGCAGCTGTCAACGCGGCAGGACGACCGGCCGTTGGACTAACCGGCGCCGACGGGAAAATCGGTCTTGCGGAACTCGCACCACCATATCGCACCAATGCTGGTCATGTAGTACAGCTTGGCTTGGTGGGCAACCCAGTGGCCACTGCTCCGCCCAAACTACTTAGTCAGCTGATTGACGCAGGATACACGCCGATCATAGCGAGCATAGGAGTGACCCGAGATGGCCAGCTTGTTAATGTCAACGCTGACGCTCTCGCTGCACAACTGGCGGTGAACCTTCACGCGACCACACTTATGGTAGTTGGCACGACAGCTGGCGTGCTGGACATCGATCAACGGTCACTGCCACGAGTAAATGATGAGGACATCGAACGCCTCGTGGCGAACGGCGTTATAAGTGCCGGGATGGTCGCGAAACTTACCTCGTGTCGTGCTGCACGGCAGGGTGGGGTTCCAAACGTTCGCATCATCGATGGCAGGACTAGCATTGATGTCAATGGAGGAACCGGCACAATTATCGACACCGCGACGGTCGTTCCGGAAAAGGAGAAAGCTAAGCTGTGACCACTAATGACGTGCAACACCTAGAAGCCGGTCATGTCTTACAAACCTACCGCCGTGCACCAGTTGTCTTCACACGCGGTCAAGGTATCTTCATCTACGACGAAGACGGTCAGCAGTACACCGATTTGATTTCTGGGATTGGAGCGGCCTCATTGGGACACTCCCACCCAGGCCTTGTTTCCGCAATCGCGGATCAAGCGCGGACCCTATTACATACATCAAACCTCTTCTTTCATCCCTTGCAAGGACAACTGGCAAGACAGCTGGCCGATATGTCCGGTTTGTCTCGCACTTTCTTTTGCAATAGTGGCGCCGAAGCCGTCGAAGCATGTCTTAAATTCGCCAAGCGACATTGGCATACAAGAGGAGATGCAAAACGAACCGAAATCATTGCTCTCGAACATTCATTCCACGGTCGGACGTTTGGTGCATTGTCTACAACGTCCAGTGAGGCTTACCGTGTACCATTTCAACCGCTACTACCAGGAGTTCAGTTTATTCCAGTGACTGTCGATGCACTGAAAACTGCGGTTTCCTCGTCGACTCAGGCAATTATCGTCGAGCCGATTCAAGGAGAAGGTGGCATCCGACCATTACCCCCAGCCTTTGCGGAGGCCTTAAACGAGGTGTGCGCCCGCTTTGACGTGCCTTTAATTGCGGATGAGGTTCAGTGCGGTCTCGGCCGAACAGGCAAGCCGTTCTACTATCAAAAGCTCGGACTACAACCAGACCTTGTAGCCATTGGCAAAGCGCTCGGCGGAGGCGTGCCAGTCGCGGCGGCTCTTGTCAATGAACGGATTGCGTCTACTGTATCCTACGGAGATCATGGCAGCACTTATGGTGGCAACCTTTTGTCCTGTCGTGCGGCGCTTGTGTTTCTTGATGAACTGATCAACAAGGGACTCCTTGATCACGTTGCCACGATCGGCCCACAGGTTGAAAAGCGCCTTAGAGCCCTCGCAGAGCGTCGGACAGAAATTGTTGAGGTGCGTGGGCAAGGATTGATGTGGGGGTTAGAAGTCAACACCGACGTTGATGCAATCGTCGACGCTGCACGAAACCATCGATTACTTATCAATCGAACGTCTGGCTCTGTCGTTCGACTACTGCCTCCCCTGATCATCACTCTTGAGGAAATCGATCAGGCACTCGAAACACTTGAAGCAGCTTTTACCGATGTGGCAAATAAGAAATCATGAATTTTGAAGCCGTGAATAGCGGCATCACGGGACCGGATGGATTTCGAACGGCTGGTATCGCCTGTGGCATCAAGGCTTCGGGGCTAGATTTGGCCATTGTAACTAGTGACGATATTACAAATGCTGCCGGAATCTTCACGACGAATTGCGTGACTGCAGCGCCCGTCCAGGTCTCACGCGAACACTTAGCACAAACCCA
>Ga0315336_1000589_pt1 | contig 93963 bp, 79 predicted proteins | sample ASW5metaG_FD_204512 | JGI IMG/M metagenome (GOLD analysis project Ga0315336, IMG submission 204512) | Ammonia-oxidizing marine archaeal communities from Monterey Bay, California, United States - ASW #5 | ecosystem: Environmental > Aquatic > Marine > Intertidal zone | place: USA: California...
AAATGGTGGAGGCGGCGGGAGTCGAACCCGCGTCCGAAAGCACGTACCCGTGGGACTCTACATGCGTGTCGGCTCTTGAAATTTTGCCAGTAGCGTTGAAGAGCCGCCGAAATTGCTACTGACTAGCTCCGATAACGTCTCATCGTTCCGCGTCGGCACGGCACGTTACGACCAGCCTGCTGAAATGACATTCAATTCCGCCTCACAGGCTAGAACGGGTTGAACGTCGCTACCCTTAGGCAGCGAAAGCGAGCTGCGTATCCGCAGTTATGGTTTGTTCCATCGGATTTACGAGTCGATGGTGCTCGGCATGCATCCCGCGGCTGTATACCTCCGTCGAAGCCGTATCGCCCCCGATTCTGCAACCAACGTTCACCGTGGCCAGAAGACCACGTGTGTTTCCTATTGTAGTCTTGGGGGGAACACTGGTCAATTCGTTGAGCACGCGAGACTTGCAGCTGTTCGCGACAAACGCAAGCGTTCACAACATCCCGTATAATAAACGTTTACCCGTTTCCGTAACGTGGCTGAGTGGGGCGAACCGGTGATGAGTGATGTGTGGGATGACCAAAGTTGTAGAGCGACCGCGGTCTCAGGGCTGGCGTAGTTGGTGGGAGTGCCAGAGGCTGCAGTTGTGAACGAGATTACTGGGGACCCTCTTCGGGTAGGTCAGCAGGGAAGTAAGTTCAAGTCATGACTCAGGGTGTCGGGTCCAAGAAGGCTAGTCAGTTCACCGAATCGGTCATTCGTGAGATGACGCGGCTGTCGGACGAGCACGACGGTGTTAATCTGTCGCAAGGCTTCCCAGATTTTCCTGCGCCTGACGCGATTAAGACCGCCGCATGTGCTGCAATTCAGGCCGATGACAACCAATATGCCCTCACGTGGGGTGCGACGCCGCTCCGCGAAGCTATTGCCACGGATTTTACGCGCCGATATGGCGTTCCGGTAAACCCTGACACGCAGGTCACCGTCTGCTGCGGGTCGACTGAGGCAATGCTTACGACGTTGCTCGCGAGCGTCGACCCGGGAGATGAAGTCATTATCTTTGAACCGTTTTATGAGAACTATGGGCCCGATGCGATTCTTTCCGGTGCCGTGCCCCGTTATGTGACGTTACGCGAGCCAGCGTGGACGTTCGACCCTGATGAGCTCGCAGCGGCGTTCAACGACAGGACTCGTGCAATTCTTATTAACAGTCCGAATAACCCAACCGGTAAGGTGTTCACCCCGGAGGAACTTGGTGTCATTGCAGGGCTCTGCCAGCAGTGGAACGTGCTGGCCGTGACCGATGAGATTTACGAGCACATCATCTACGATGGGGCGCGTCACGTGCCGATGGCGACGATTGATGGGATGGTAGACCGCACTGTGACGATCAACAGCCTCTCGAAGACCTTCAGCGTAACGGGGTGGCGAGTGGGTTGGACCATCGCACCACCAGAACTGACGGGTGCGATCCGAAAGGTACATGACTTCGTGACCGTGGGTGCGGCCGCACCCCTCCAGGCTGCCGGCGCGGTCGCTCTTGAGTTGCCAGATAGCTACTATCGTGGGTTGGCCGATAGTTACGAGCAGCGGCGGAATCTCCTGATGGAGATCCTTGAGCGGCATGGTTTCAATTGCTACCGTCCCTCAGGGGCTTACTACATCATGACCGACATTGACCTCACCTCGGTTAGTGCGGTGGATGACGTGGAGTTTGCCCAGTATTTAGTCCGGGAAATTGGCGTGGCTGCTGTGCCCGGGAGCAGCTTTTATCGAAACACTGAGTTCGGTCGCACGAAGCTCAGGTTTTGTTTCTGCAAGCAGGACGAGACCCTGCGTGAAGCCGACCGCCGCCTGGCAAAACTCGGCGTGCAGACCACAGGCTGACCCGCACTTGTGGAGTTACCGTAGACGTTCGTATGATCGCTGCTACCAAACGACTCCTCCCTTACGTCCTCCGACATCGCCGTCGGTTACTGCTTGGCTTATCGTGTGTCGTTGCGATGACCTCGGTCTCGCTCTTGTCACCGTGGGTGCTCAAGTATGCCATCGATGACCTGACGGTCGGGGTCACCCGCGGGAAGCTCGGCCTGTACGGGGCATTGTTGCTGGGTATTGCGGTGGTGGGCGGCTGTTTTCGATTCCTGATGCGCAAGTTAATTGTCGGCGTGTCGCGAGAGATTGAGTACGACATCCGGAACGACTTCTATGCGCACCTTGAGCGTCTCTCCCTAAGCTATTTTCAGTCCGAGCGCACGGGCGACATCATGTCGCGTGCGACGAACGACCTCAGCGCGGTTCGCATGATGGCCGGACCAGCCATCATGTACTTGGTCAACACCATCCTCGTGTTCTTTGTTGCGATCATTTTGATGCTCTCGATCAATCTCCGTTTGACACTGATCGCACTGATACCGCTGCCGTTTGTGACGCTCTTGGTGAAATTCTTCGGCAGTGCGATTCATCACCGCTTTGAGGAAATCCAGGCTCAGCTGTCCCACATGAGTGCGGTGGTCCAAGAAGCGCTCGCTGGCGTGCGGGTCGTCCGTGCCTATCGGCAGGAGGAGTCTGAAATAGAGCGGTTTCGGATCGCCAATAGAACATATCTCGACCGGAATCGAGGTTTGATTCAACTCCAGGGGCTCTTCTATCCGAGTTTGGCGATGTTCCTCGGTTTTGGAGGGTTACTCGTATTGTGGCTCGGTAGCCGCGAGGTGATCCTCGGACAAATCACGGTCGGCGAATTCGTGGCATTCAATGCGTATTTGGTGATGCTCACCTGGCCAATGATCGCCTTCGGTTGGGTCACGAACATGCTGCAACGTGGCATGGCGTCATGGAAACGTATGCTTGAGGTCTTCGATGCGGTGCCGGAGATCACTGACCGGGGTGGGGTGCCGGTTGGGAACGTCCAAGGGGGCATTGAAATACGCGAGTTGACGTTCGCTTACGGTGATGGAGCCCCGGTACTCTCCAATCTCTCACTTCGAGTTGAACCGGGACAGACGCTTGCCCTTGTTGGCGGTACGGGTTCTGGAAAGTCAACGCTGCTCGCCCTCATTCAACGGCTATATGACCCGCCACCTGGGACGGTGTTCATTGATGGTATCGACGTTCGGGACCTGCCGTTAGGTCAGTTGCGGTCTGCTGTCGGATATGTGCCGCAAGAGCCGTTTCTCTTTTCGACGACCCTCCGCGATAACGTGGCGTTCGGACTAGCCGAGGACGCGAACACTGATGTGGTGGACCAATCGGTACGGACGGCAATCACGGTGGCTTGTCTAGATGCCGATATTGAACAGTTTCCGCGCGGATATGAGACGACGGTCGGAGAGCGAGGCATCACTCTTTCCGGCGGGCAGAAACAACGGGTCGCGTTGGCACGAGCGCTGACGGTCGACCCGCGCATTCTGATTCTCGACGACGCCCTGTCCGCAGTGGATACCTACACGGAAGAGCGAATTCTGAAAGGGTTACGTGAGGTCATGGACCAACGGACATCAATCATTGTCGCCCATCGGATGTCCACGGTACGCGATGCTGACATCATCGCCGTTCTTGATCAGGGACGGTTGGTCGAACAGGGAACGCATGACGAACTGCTCGAACTTAATAACGCCTACGCTGATCTCTATCGCAAGCAGCTATTGGAGGAGGAACTGGCCGCGTCGTAGCCTCGGCTGTGGGACATGTCCGCTTACGAAGAAGAAGCTCTCGGAAAAGCCTATGACGCCCGTTTGATGCGGCGGCTCTTGACCTATCTTTGGCCCTATCGTCAAACGGTGGCTGTGGCGCTTGTGGCGATCATTGGACACTCTGCATTACAGCTCGCACAGCCGTATCTCACGAAACTTGCTATTGATTCCTATATTGCGACGGGTGATCTTGCCGGACTGAACCAGATTGCGCTGGTGTTTCTCTTCGTACTATTGGGAGCGTTCGTTCTGGAATACATCCGAACTTACACGCTCCAGATGACCGGTCAGAAGATTATGTTCGACCTGCGGATGCAGGTATACGGACATTTACAAAAACTCGACGTGCGTTTCTTCGATCGTAATCCGGTCGGGCGACTAATGACGCGCGTGACGACCGATGTTGATGTGTTAAACGAATTGTTTGCCTCCGGCGTCGTCGCAATCTTTGGCGATGTGTTTATGCTCATCGGGATCATGGCCGTTTTACTTTCAATGGACTGGCGCCTGGCGCTCGTAGCGTTTTCCGTATTGCCGCTCATCGTAATCGTGACGCAGTGGTTCCGCCGGCATGTCCGAGGGACTTATCGGACTGTACGAATTTGGATTGCGCGGATCAACGCGTATTTACAGGAACACATCACGGGCATGGCGACCGTGCAGGTGTTCCAACGAGAAAAGCGGAGTTTTGATGCGTTTGACGGGATTAATCGGACCCATCGCGATGCAAACGTCGCATCGATCTTTTTCTATGCGGTGTTCTATCCAGCTATCGAGTTAATTGGCGCATTAGCAGCGTCCCTGATCATTTGGTTTGGTGGTGGCTGGGTGTTGGACGAGTCATTGACCTTGGGGGTCCTCGTCGCCTTCCTGCTTTATGCTCAGCGCTTCTTTCGGCCGATTAGCGACATGTCAGAAAAATTTAATATCTTGCAATCAGCCATGGCTTCATCTGAGCGGATTTTTACATTACTTGATACGCCTGTTAAGACCCAGAGTCCGACAAAGCCAACACCACGGCCGGCGCCGGCTAAAGGCCGAATTGAGTTTGATGGCGTGTGGTTCGCTTATGGCGACGATAACTATGTTCTTCGGGATGTGTCGTTTGTTGTGGAACCGGGTGAGCGAATCGGCATTGTTGGTGCAACGGGTGCGGGTAAAACGACGATCATAAATTTACTAATGCGTTTCTACGACGTTTCAAGAGGGCGGATTCTCGTGGATGGAATTGACGTTCGTGAGCTGTCCCTGTCGGACCTTCGTGGGCTCTCCAGTCTAGTTCTCCAGGATGCACACCTTTTCGCGGGGTCCATTGCAGCGAACGTGCGGCTAGGTGATCAGACGATTACTGATGCCGAGATACGCGCTGCGATTACGAGTGTCCATGCCAAACTATTTATTGATCAACTTCCGGCCGGTCTTGCGAGTCCAGTGGCGGAGCGGGGTGCAACGTTGTCAGTTGGACAGAAGCAGCTGTTGACGTTTGCTCGTGCCCTAGTGTACGAACCGAGGGTGTTGGTGCTGGACGAGGCAACATCGAGCGTGGACACTGAGACCGAGGTGTTAATTCAGGATGCACTCCGTGTGTTAATGAAGGGCCGTACAACGATCGCGATCGCCCACCGGCTCTCGACGATTCAGGATATGGACCGGATTCTCGTTCTACACAAGGGGCAATTGCGAGAAGCTGGAACGCATCAGGAGCTGCTGGCGCGCCGTGGGATTTACTACAAACTTTACCAACTGCAATACCAAGAGCAGGAAATTGCCGCGGCGGGTTAGCGTGGAGGGGCGTCGTTCAACGTCAGGGGCCGAGAGAACAGGTGCTTTGGCTGCCACTCTTTTTCTCGTCGTTGGAACTCTTCGTTGATCCGTCCGGGCTCGCTGTCTGTCGGGTTCCATCCGAGCCGGACAATCGTGACGTCTAGCGGGCGACGTCCAAAATCCAAAGCCTCATAGCAACTCCAGATGTAGATGTCGATCATTCGACCTTGGATTGCTGGGCCGGTATCGAGAATAGTGTAAAGGCCGTCGTAGTCGCCGGATGCACTGACTCGGATAATCGAACCGAGTGGCAATATTGAGGGGTCGCTTGCAGCGATTCCGGACCGAACCCGAACCCCCGACCGGGTGGTTTGGCCTTTGCAGTAGGCGGTGGCGATAAAGCGTAACGGTGTTCGAGGCTCTGGTAGTGGGGTCGAGACGTTGGAAAGAGCGGGGCTTTCGGCAACAGTGGGCAAATCGACCAAGGTGATGTCCGCAACCAGGACCACCAAGACGGTGGTTACCACGGCGGTCACGATTTGTTCCCTGAAGGATATCGCCAGCATCTACTGAACGAGACGAAATTCGCTCTCGGCCGGGAAGTCTATCAGAAGTGTTGGAACCCAACGGGGAGCGGCTCATCACCTTCTGGCCGTCGGAGCAGCAGGTCCGGTGTGGTGGTGACAGTGCCAATCCGTGTAACCGACAGTGGTTTGACGAGATGTGCAAGAAGGTGCGCACGGCTGCGTGGTCGGTCGGGCAGTGTGAATAGCAGTTCGTAGTCCTCACCGCCAGAAATGGCTGCGACGATTGGGTCTCGGTCATGCGCAGCAAACCAGCGCCGTGCGGCATCTTGAACGGGTATTGCATCAGCTTCGACGATCGCTCCTAGACCCAGCGGTCGTGTGAGTTGAGTTACCGCATCGGCGAGCCCGTCACTGAGGTCCATTGCAGAGGTGGCCACCCGGTTGCGTCCGACGCGAAGGCCGGCGCGTACTCTTGGTTCCGGTCGAAGGAACCTTTCGACGCAAGAGGTCATCTCGTTACCAGTGTCTGGCGCCTTCCGTTGAGCTTTTAGCCATTCGAGGCCGGCTACCGCGCTGCCGATTGAACCGGTCACATACAGGCCATCTCCGGGTTGAGCACCCCCACGGGTCAGGACCGTTCGCCGTCGGACTGACCCTATTGCCGTGATGTCGATGCATAAAGGGCCTGGAGAGCGCGTCAGATTACCGCCAACCAGTTCCAAGTGGTGCTGGCTGGCAAGTGCTAGTAGGCCATCGAGGAGATGGTCGAGGTCATCGAGAGTTAGGTCAGGGGGTAAGAACAGCGAGAGTACGCCGACACGTGGCTCTGCACCCATAGCTGCCAAATCGCTGAGGTTGATGGCTAGTGCTTTGTAGCCCAGGTCGTCTGGGGTTCCAAATGCGCGATCGAAGTGAACGCCTTCAACCATCGCATCGGTAGTGATGACGTCGAGCCGGCCTCGGGCCGGCTCGACGACCGCTCCGTCGTCACCAATTCCGATTACGACCCAGGATGGAGCCGGTGGCACCCGCGCTCGGATACGTTCTAGTAGTTTGTATTCGCCGAGTTCAGCAACTTGCTTGCCCGCTGTTGGCGTGGCCGTCCTATCTGGTCGGTCTGGCATGGCTGATAGTGAGCTTTGGGGGCTTACACGACGGAGGACTTTGGTCTGTCATTGCAGTCCATGGAATGGGTTGAGCTATGTGGCGCGCTCTTAAAATCTGATGAAAGAAAGAGAGGGAAAAAGCCCCGCTTTGCCGTGTGGGGAGGTCGGATGAACCTGCGTGTAGCAGGTGGAATCGCTGGGTCCATCCGCGTTTTAGGCTACCTCACTCAGAGGCGTGCACACCACACGGTGTTGCAATTCACTTAAAGTAACATTGGCTCAACCGAACCTCCGAAACCATCACGGACAAAGCAGGGAAATCACCCCACACCACCAACCGCCTACAGTTGGTTGTTAGTGTGCCGATTGCAACTCTATTATGCGTCGACGCGATCTTAGAATGAACGGCGGGGACTGGCAAGCGGTAGGTGTTTAGTCCCTGGATGGAGGACGGGGCTTAGGTATTAGAGGTCAAGGCCTCATCGATCAGCTTCTCTAGGTTCTCCACTTGCTTGAGGACCTGTGGCATCGTCGATTGGTCGGCACTCTTACACATGAAATACTCGTCGGTGATGTTGAGTGCAGCCAGAACAGCGACTTTGAGCGAATCCGTCGGTGCTTTCTCATCAGTCTCCACATTCATCATCTTCTTTTCGACGTGAGCTGCGTATTTATTTACCACGGCTGGTTCAAGTGAACTCCGTACTGCGTATGTCAAGCCATGGATCTCGACGTTGGTAACGTTCGACGAATCTTGAGGCACGGCGCTACTCCTAAAGGTCTATCGCTTCTAACTGTTCCAGGATACCGGCAACGCGTGTCCGAATCTGATCACGCTCAGATCGCAGCGCAACCACTTCCGCATCAGCATGGTCAGATTCTTCGAACCGGGTCCGAAGCGCGGTGAGCTCACTCTTCAGTTGTTCGTTTTCACTGATCGCGCTGGTCTTCTCTTGTTGTAATCGTTCCACCAACCCTATTAACAGCTTCACCTTGTCTTCAAGGCGACTGAGTGGCTCCAGTGCGGAAGAACGTTTATTAGCCATCAGCCTCCCTCAATTCGTTAACGGATCCGAGCCTGGTGGGATGAATTTAACGCCGACACGATTTCCTCCACCGCCTGTTGCACCTCGGTGTCAGTCAGTGTGCGGTCTGGCTCACGGAAAGTAAGTCGAAGCGATAGACTCACGCAGTTCTCTGGGATGCCCTTGCCAGTGTAACGGTCAAATTCACAGATTGAAAACAGTGTATCCGGTGCGGCCGACCGGATCGTGTCACGAACCAGCGAGGCAGGCAAGGTGCTCGCGACGATGATTGACAAATCCCTTACTACAGATGGATGACGGGGTAGGGCTGCGCAACGGAAGTTGCTACGGTCCGAAGAGATTTGTGCGACCGCGTCGAGATCCAGTTCGGCGACGAACACCTCGTCAGGTCCGTCAAGCCCGAGCATGGCGCCAACGGTTGGCGCAAGCTGTCCCAGTATTCCAAGACGGGTGCTGTCCGTGACCACCTCTGCGGTACGACCTGCGACCAAATATGCAGAGGTGGCTGGACGATATACCGGGGTCATCACACCGAGGGTGTTGAGAATCTGCTCGACGCTACTTTTGATGTCAAAGAAATCCACGTTACGTGAGGTCTGGCTCCAGTGCTCTGGCGTTCCAGCGCCTGTCCACGCGAGGGCAACCGCTCGCGTCTCGCCTGCCCGCGTGAACCGCGTTGCAACCTCAAACAGTTTTACGTTCTGACGTTCCCGACGATGATTATGGGCGACTGAACTAACGAGCCCAGGCAAGAGAGACGGGCGAAGCACTGTGAACTGCTCAGACAGTGGATTGCTAATTGTTACCAACTCGTCGGAGTCGCTAACAAACGCCACCGCCACCGGGTGTTCGATAAATGCAAATGTCATGGCCTCGGAAAAACTATTAGCCCTGGCAACCTGACTGACGAGTCGGTCGCGTTCGATTCGGGGATCAGCCGGCGGTGCCGGCGAGTCCAAAATTGGAAACGTAGACGGCAATCGTTCATATCCGTGATGACGTGCTACCTCTTCTATCAGGTCAACCTCTCGCGAAACATCCACCCGTCTCAAGGGTATCTCTACGTTCCATGTGCCTGGGTCCGTTTCCTCGACAGTGAACCCGAGCCGTGTGAGGATGTCGACGACAAAGGCTGAGTCGATGGTTTGACCAAGTAGATACTCGATCCGCTTGTGTCGGAGACGGACGCGCGTGGGTTTTTTTGGGTCCGGATAACAGTCGATAACGGGCCCGATTGCCTTACTGGCGCCAATCTGTCGAAGTAGCGTGCAACAGCGCTCGAGCGCTCTGACCGGTGCTGAGACATCCGAGCCACGCTCAAACCGATAGGATGCGTCGGTACTGAGAGCAAGCCGCTTACTAGTGCGGCGCACGGACACGGGCTGAAAGTAGGCGCTTTCTAAGACGATGATTCGTGTAGCCTGATTCACTTCGGAATCCGCACCACCCATTACGCCCGCCACGGCCTGGGGCCGCTTACCGTCGGCAATAACCAGCATGTTGTCAGCCAGTCGGCGATCTTGGCCGTCCAAAGTTCGTATCTGCTCGCCAGGTTTAGCCCGACGGATACGTAACTCGGCACCTTTCAATCGATTGAAGTCGAACGCGTGCATTGGTTGACCGAGTTCCAATAAGACGTAGTTAGTGACATCGACGATGTTGTTAATTGCCCGGCCTCCGGCGGCCTCGATACGCTGAACTAGCCAGTCAGGGGAGTCAGTTACGGCGACCTCTGCGACGGCTGCCGCATACCGTGGGCAGAGGTTCGCGTCTTCCAAGGTTACGGACAACTCCGGTAAACCGCCCACGGGCTCCTCCCTTGGAGCCATTTCAGAGGTCGGCATCCGAAGTTCTGTGCTGTACATTGCAGCGACCTCACGAGCGATCCCGGTCACACTCAGGCAGTCAGGACGGTTGGCAGTGATCTCAAGGTCAAAAACAGTGTCGTTTACCGTTGAGCTCTCTGGTCGTGGTTCAATGGCTCCAACTTCGAAGCCGCGCATGTCGAGATTTGACGCGAACTCCTTAGCAGGAACCGGCACCGTCACAAAGTCATCGAGCCAAGAGAGTTGGATTCTCACGCCGGAAACTGCTCCAGGAATCTGAGGTCGTTTTCGTAGAAGAGCCTGATGTCGTCAACGCGATATTTCAGCATCGCAACCCGTTCGATACCCAGACCAAACGCCCAACCCGTATACCGCTCGGGGTCGTACCCGACTGCTTCGAAAACGGCGGTGTGAACCATGCCGCTGCCAAGAATCTCAAGCCATCCGGTCTTTTTGCATACGTTGCAACCGGCCCCATCGCAGAAGAGACACCCAATGAAGACCTCTGCAGATGGTTCGGTATATGGAAAAAAACTTGGCCTGAACAGCACTTTAGTATCAGGATCAAAGAGTTCTCGAAGGAACGCCTCGAGTGTGCCCTTTAAGTCGGCCATCGTGACACCCTCGCCGACAAGTAGGCCCTCGATTTGGTGGAACATCGGTGTGTGGGTGACATCAAGATTGTCGCGACGGTAAACCGGACCTGGTGCAATGATTCGGATCGGCGGTTCGTGTTCCTCCATATACCTGATCTGCATGCCTGAGGTGTGTGTGCGGAGCAGTGTTCGTGGCTGATTAGGTGGTCCTGGAGCCGCACTTGGTTCGAGTGGCTCGGCGAGGTAAAGCGTATCCTGCATATCGCGCGCAGGATGATCGCGTGGCATGTTGAGTGCCTCGAAGTTGTGATATTCATCCTCGACTTCTGGACCTTCGAGCGCCGTGAATCCCATCTTGGCAAAAATCGTCTCGATCTGTTCCCGAAGTGCTGTTAACGGGTGACGCGATCCGATTACGGCCCCTCGTCCAGGCAGGCTTACGTCCACTGTGCTCGTCGCCTGACTGCCCACTCCGGTTGCTGCAGTTCGCCGTTCACGGATCGCTAAGTCAATGTCGCGTTTCAGCTCGTTGGCAAGGCGCCCCAATGCTGGCCGCTCGTTTGCTGGGGCGGACGCGACTTCCTTCATGAGTGTGGCGATAACCCCACCCTTACGGCCGAGGTATCGATCACGGACGGTTTGGAGTTCTTGGGAAGTTGAGGACTGGGCGAGGTCAGCCTGAAATCGAGTGCGCAGATCGTTAATCGCGCGCGCGTCAGTCATCTTGATTCGAAGAAACAACGGAACGGCAGTCCATTTCGCTTGACTGCGGCTTGCTCGTCCGATCTAACTACCGGCGTCCTTGGCTTGGGCCGCTAGATGAGCGAAGGCGGCCGGTTCACTAACGGCCAGTTCCGCCAGGCTTTTCCGGTCGAGGGCAACACCGGCTGTTTTCAGACCGTAGATGAACTGGCTGTAGCTCAATCCGTGTTCACGCGCCGCAGCGTTGATCCGTATAACCCAGAGCCGTCGAAAGTCCCGCTTTTTACGGCGCCGTCCGATGTAAGCATATGAGAGAGCCTTGTCGACTGACTCCTTTGCCGCACGATAAAGCTTACTCTTGGTTTGATAGAAGCCCTTGGCGCGTGACAGCAGCTTCCGTCGCTTGGCGCGCCTCACATTTCCGCGTTTTACCCTCGGCATTACGTTCTCTCCCACTGACCGGACTAAGTCCGGCGTTACTTATTTTGGTAGCATTCGGTTCACCCGAGGCGTGTCAGCCGCCGAAACGGTTGCTGTGCCGCGTAGGTTCCGTTTCCGCTTCGTGCTCTTACTGGTGAGTATGTGCTGCTTGAATGCTTTACTACGCACGATTTTCCCGGAAGCGGTTCGCCTGAATCGTTTCGCAGCCCCGCGATGTGTTTTTAACTTTGGCATGGAACTCGTTCTCTCTCTCTCGATGAAGTCTCACACTTCCTGCGTCAACTTTTCTTATCGGCTCCCTTACCGGGAGTACGCTGCGACAGGATAGTATGCATTGTATTACCTTCACGGCGTGGCATGGTCTCCTGCGTAGCCTGATCGCCTAGGTCCGCTACCAGGCGTTCAAGAATCCGCCGTCCGATCTCCGGATGCGCCTGTTCCCGCCCTCGCATAAAGATCGTGGCCTTGACTTTATCGCCGTCGGCGAGAAATCGTTCAATGTGCTTTTTCTTGAATTGATAGTCATGCTCGTCAACTTTGGGACGAAACTTGATTTCTTTAACGTCAATGGTCTTCTGGCGTTTCTTGGCTTCCCGTGCACGCTTTTGCTCCTGGTACTGATAGCGCCCGAAATCCATGATGCGGCACACCGGCGGTGAGGCCGTTGGCGAGATTTCAACGAGGTCCAGTCCTTTTTCCTTAGCGATGACCAGTGCCTGCTGAGGCGGCATGATGCCAAGCTGTTCGCCTTGATCGTCAATGACCCGAATCTCACGTGTACGGATACGTTCGTTCACTCTGGTGCGGTTTTCACGCCGCGGTGCACCTCTATAGAAAGCGATAAAAACCCCCTTAGTTTATGGTAGCAGCGCCTTTCCGGAGCCGCACCTCATTAACCGCGGCATCGCGAAATTCGTTAAGCGGCCGAGACCCTTGATCGCCGTCGGCCCGATCTCTGACGGCCACTGTGCCGTCACTAACCTCGCGATCCCCAGCTATCAGCATATACGGGATCTTCTGCAACTGGGCCTCTCGAATCTTGTATCCGATTTTTTCCTGACGTGCGTCGACTTCCACTCGGAGGCCTGCTTCGGTGAGTTGGGTCCGCACGGTCTCGGCGTACTCGGCATGGCGGTCCGCGATAGGTAGCACGATGGCCTGAACTGGTGCCAACCACATTGGCAAGGCACCAGCGTAATGTTCAATCAGAAGAGCCACGAACCGTTCAAAACTCCCAAGAATGGCCCGGTGAATGACTACCGGACAGTGTTCGGCATTGTCGGCACCAATGTACTTCAAGTCGAAGCGGCGAGGGAGCTGATAATCGAGTTGGATGGTTGCGCACTGCCATCTGCGACCGATCGCATCGGTCACATCAACGTCCACCTTCGGTCCGTAAAAGGCCCCATCACCTTCATCAATGGTATAGGGTAAGCCCACATCGGCGAGTGCTTCTTTCAACTGGGTTTCAGCGTGGTCCCACTGAGCCCTCTCTCCCAAGAACTCCGCGGGTCGTGTTGACAATCGCAACACGGGCGTCAGGTCGAAGTCGCCGTAGACGCGCTCGACCAAGCGCAGGAGCCGAGCAACCTCCTCACCAATTTGGTCTTCGGTGACGAAGCAGTGGGCATCGTCCTGGGCAAACTGACGCACGCGGATGAGCCCAGCCAGCACACCCGAGGCTTCATTACGATGCAGTGGAGTCTGCTCGTGAAAACGGAGCGGTAAATCACGGTAACTGCGGACTTCACTGGCAAACACTAGCATGTGGCCTGGACAGTTCATTGCCTTGACGCCCATTGGTTGGGAGTCACTCGATTCGACAAGGAACATGTTCTCTCGGTAGTGCTCCCAGTGCCCAGAAGTTTCCCAGAGCGCCTTGTTGTAGACGATCGGGGTTTTAAGTTCAACGTAGCCAGCCGGCAAGAGCACTTCACGCATGTAATCCGCCAGCAGGTTATAGAGAATTGTGCCTTTGGCAAGCCAGAATGGGGCGCCAGGGGCCCAATGGTGGAAGAGAAAGAGACCTAGCTCGCGACCCAGCTTTCGGTGGTCACGCTTTTTAGCTTCTTCAAGTTGTTTAAGGTAGGCCTTTAGGTCTTTGGTATTGAAGAATGCTGTGCCGTAGACGCGCTGCATCGGCTGGTTGTCGGCGCTACCTTTCCAGTAGGCGTTTGAAGTTGACAAGAGCTTGAATGCCTTAAGGTGCCCGGTCGAGGGGACATGGGGCCCAGTGCAGAAGTCGATGAAGGCGTCCTTGATGGAGTAGCACGAGACGACCGGTCCGCCTTTTTCGTCGATGAGCTCTACCTTGAGCGGCTCCCCTCGATCGGTGAAATACAGCTTGGCGTCTTCTTTGGACATCATTTCGCGTTCGTATTTCAGATCGCCTTGAGCGAGTTCACGCATCTTCGCTTCGATCGCCTCAAGGTCCTCCGGTACGAACGGGCGTTCCACGATGAAGTCGTAGAAAAAACCATCTTCGGTAGCAGGCCCGATGCCGCACTGGGTACCGGGAAAAAGGTTCGTAACAGCAGCCGCGAGTAGGTGTGCCGTACTGTGGCGATATAACTCGAGGGCCTCAGGGCTCTTTGGTGTGACCAACCGTAGTGAGACGTCGTGGTCGAGGGACGCTGACAAATCGACCAGCTGATCATCGACAATCGCGGCAAGGGCGGCCTTGGCCAGTCGCGGCGAAATTGCACTGGCCACGTCACTGACGAGAGCACCTCGCTGCACCTCGCGTTGCGAGCCATCCGGAAGCGTGACGGTAACGTGTGCCATACGGTGGATACTTAACTCTTGTCTTCGAGTTGTCAGCAAGCAACTACTGTCGCCCGCCGCCGATACAGGGCATCGGACCGTGTCTCGGTGTCCAGGCTGGAGGTCCTCAGTAACCGTTCCAGATTCTGGTAGGCACGGGCGGACTCGAACCGCCGACCTCCTGCATGTCAAGCAGGCGCTCTAACCAGCTGAGCTACGCGCCTATGCCTTGAAAACACGGACCTTACAGAAACGGCAAGTATAGCAACGTGGTTTCTGGCGAGTCAACGAAACACGTTGACTGTCGCGGCTCTTCCACGGTTACGTGTTGGGCGAGAAGCAAAAAGACTTTCTCAGTTGTAGTGATTTAGTGACATCATACGGCCTACTGCCCATTCGCCGTTGGCGCTTTCTGCTGAATCCTTTCATACCATGATCTCCAACTTGCCCGGTCCTTTGCTTTGTCCTGTACCGAGACTCCGCCGCCGGTGTGGGCGCCTGGCCAGCGTCCTAATTGCATTCTGGGTTGGCTTGGGTGCCAGTGCACAAGCGGGTCAGCCACAGCCCGCTGCCACAGAGTCAGGGATAGAGGCGTTACGTGTCTATCTTGACTGTGATCGTCGTAGTTGCGACCTTGATTATCTCAGGCAGGAAATTACCTTCGTCAATTACGTACGCGATCGGCGCGATGCTCAGGTACATGTCCTCGTCACACGTGAGAGAACTGCTGCCGGCGGGCAGGCGTTCACGCTAGATTTCTTCGGTTTAGAGGATTTTCTTGGACAGGACGACCAGTTGATGTTCTTTACGACGCAAGACGATACTGATGATTCCGAGCGCAGAGGGTTCGCGCAGATATTTCAGATGGGTTTGATGCGCTATGCGGCCCGAACGCCACTCGCCGATCGAATTGAGATTTCGCACCGGGACTTATCCGGTACGAGGCAGGAACTCAGTGCGCAACCCGAGGATGATCCCTGGAACTTCTGGGTATTCCGCACTCGTTTTAATACCCAACTTCAAGGTGAGGACCTTGAGACAGCGAAAGAGTTCGGTGGGTCGCTCTCAGCAAACCGGACGACTGATGCTTGGAAGATCAACCTTGGGATAAACGTGGATTATGACGAGGATTCGTTCACTTTGAGCGACGGACGCAAGTTGACGGACGTCAGCCGGAACAACGCCTTCACAACACGGTTCATTAAGACAGTCGGCGAGCATATGGGGGTCGGGTTTGGCGGATCGGCAGTGACGACGACCTTTCGCAATCAGGACTTGACCTGGCGGGTCGCTCCGGCGTTTCAGTACAACTTCTTTCCGTACTCCGAGTCAACGCGGCGTGAGCTAACCGTGACGTATTCGGTTGGGTACAACAAGTTTGACTATACCGAGTTGACAATCTTCGACAAGCTTGAGGAAGCTCGTGCCAATCACAGTGCGCGTTTTTCACTGGATACAAACCAACCGTGGGGGGACGCGGGTCTGAGCTATGAGTTCTCCCAGTTTCTTGACGAACTGAGCCAGTCACGTCAGGTGCTCTTCGGCAACCTAGAGTATCGCTTGTTCCGCGGGTTCTTTCTTAACGTCTTTGGCACCCTGTCGCGTGTGCGCGATCAAATCTTCCTGAAGCGAGGAGGGGTGACGGATGAACAGATTCTTCTCCGCCGTCGAGCCCTAGCGACCGATTCCGAGTATCGCATCCGGATCGGCATTACCTACGCGTTCGGGTCTATCTATAACAATGTTGTAAATTCTAGATTTGACGGGGCGAGTGGCGGGTTCATTCGAATGTTCTAATGCCCCGCCGGTCGTTATGTAACACGGTCGGCCGCGAGCTGTTCTAGCGCTTTTTCGAGAACTGGGTCGACATCCGGTAGAGCGGCGCCAAGAACGAAGGAAGGCTCGGCAACAGCCACGGACGGTTCCAGGCCTTCTCGATGTAGGGGCTCACCCGTGGCGGTCAGATACTTGGCCCAGTACAGCCATAGTCCAGTACCGTCGACTAACTTGATGAGACGTTGCTCGGCGACCCTGCCAAAGGTGCGTCCACCGATGAGATCAGCCCTGCCGTTGGTAGCGAGAGCCGACGCGAACAACTCAGCCGCACCCGATGTTCCAGCTCCAATGAGGATCACCGTGGGTAAGCCGATGCTGCCGTCCCCAGCTTGGGCAACCGTGAGATCTTGGGGTTCTCCTCGACGCTGGCGGATTGCCAAGGTTCCCGAGCCGACAAACAGACGCGCAGCTTCTAGCCCGTGAGTGAAGTTTCCATCCGCTGTGCCACGGAGATCAATGATGAGTTGACGGGCACCGGCCCCTGTAAGCGAGTCAACTTCTGAGACGATATCATCGGCAATCTCCCGATCGAACGCCATGAGACGGAGATAGCCGATGTCAGCCGCTGCAAGCCGGCTTCTGACGATTGACGAACCGACCGGAGTTCGTTCAAGCACAATCTCCTGGGGTTCCGCGGCGTTACCTCGAATCACAGTCAAAGTCACGGTTGAGCCAACCGCGCCTCTTAAGAGACGGCTCCCTTCAAAAATTGACATATTACGGGTGGATTCACCGTCGATGGCCCGGATGTAATCGCCCGGGCGTAGACCGGCGACCGCCGCCGTCGACTCGTCCCGCGCCGACAGCACTCTGAGGTAATACTGGCGGGTGAGTGTGATGCCGGTTTGCCCCTCGGGCAAAGGGGCACCACTCTCGAGTGCCGCAACGTCATCCTGCGTCAAAAAAGTGCTTTCGGCGTCGAGACCCTCGACAAGTCCTCGCATAGCACCAGTCATAACGCGGTCAATATCGACTTCTTCAACGTAGCTGTTGAGGATCAACGACACTACGTCTTCGAAAATCCGTAGTGGGCGATATCTATCTTCCTGTGCAGAGGTGCGGCTGACATACCCACCCAGGACCACGAACGCCAGTATTGGTGCTGACAACCATAACGCTAGAAGGCGTGTGCGACGACTCATCGTAAAACTCATTTTAGCGGATCAATCAGGTTATCGTCGATCCGCCTTTTGTAATGGCCATTGGACTTTGACCTGTAATCCCTGTATCGAGAGGTCAGTGGACAGTGTGGCAATGCGCAGCTACGCTAGAAGGGTGAGGCTGCTCGGGCTCGACTTCGGCAATAAACGCGTGGGTCTCGCGGTTAGTGACGCGTCGGGCACATTGGCGCGCCCTCTGCGGACGATCACCCGAACCAGTTCCCTCGACAACCTTATAAGGGTATTAGTGGATGAAATTCGTGATTTACAGACTGATACGGATGGGCTCGGTGGTGTCGTGATCGGGTTACCGAGGCATCTTGATGGCAGTGCAAGTGAGCAGACGGCCCGGGTCCGTGCGTTCGCCGATCGGTTACGAAGCGAAATTAATTTACCACTGACCTTTCAAGATGAGCGCCTGAGTAGTCGGGAAGCCGAGGCCCGCCTAGCTTTGCGTGAGCGCGATTGGCGCCTCCGCAAGAAGTCCATTGATGCCGCCGCCGCCGCGGTTATATTGCAGGACCACCTCGACCAAGTGAATTCTTGTGGCACGTTTAATGATTTGTGACTGAGGGCATGACTCTTCACCGAATAGCACTCGGCGGTCTAGTGGTTTTAGTGTTGGGAGTCGCTGTTGCCGGAGTGGCTACTATGCGGCTGATAGCCCGTTGGGAAGCTCCTTATCGTGGATTTCCAACTGCTGAGGTGTACGTCCAGATTATGTCAGGTTCTGGTGCCCTAGCCATTGGCGGTCAGTTGGTTGAGGCTGGTGTGATCCAAGACGAATGGGCATTCCGATACGCCTTGTGGAAGACGAACTTGGGGCGGGAGCTGAAAGCGGGTGAGTACCGATTTGACGAGCCACTGTCGGTGTCTCAAGTCGTGAGCAAAATCGCACGCGGTGATGTGCATCTCCGACCTCTCATGTTTCCGGAGGGGCTAACCGTTCCGGCGATGGCGTCGATCTTTGGGAGGAGTGACTTTGGAACTGCCGAGGAATTTCTCGCAGCGAGTCAACGTTTCGAATTGATTGTCGCGCTCGACCCAGAGGCTTCTGACCTTGAAGGGTACCTATTTCCCGACACCTACTTATTGCCGCGCACAATTACGGCCGATCAACTAGTTGAGAGAATGGTCGTCCGTTTCAAGCAGGCGTTCGGTGAGCCACTATTACAACAGGCGGGCGAGGCAGGTCTCAGCATGCGGGAGGTAGTAACGTTGGCGTCTCTAATCGAGCGTGAAACCGCCCTAGCCGAGGAGCGCCCCGTAGTCAGTGCTGTCTACCTGAACCGGCTGAAGATCGGCATTGCGCTCCGATGTGACCCTACCGTGATCTATGCGCTTGAGCGCGCTGGTTTGTACGAAGGCAATCTCACGCGAGAGAATCTCACCTATGATTCCCCCTACAACACGTATCTCTATTCTGGTTTACCTCCTGGACCGATTGCCGCCCCAGGCCTGGCGTCACTTGAAGCGGCCGTGAAGCCGGCAGACGTGGGCTACCTGTATTTCGTTAGTAGAAACGATGGTTCGCATGTCTTTGCGTCTTCACTACGTGAACACAACCGCAACGTCCGGGAATACCAGATTCAATTTTTCCGTGAGCGGTAACCTCAATGTCGTTAGTCTAGTGGAGAGTCGCCTGGAGCGTAACCGTCAACGTTCGGCCCATTTAAGTTTTTCGCGAAGCACAGCGAAATAGCTTCGTGATGTCGCTCTGAACAGTTGTAGTGGCTGTTCTGATGACGCCACACTTACGATGTCGTCACACGCCAAAGGTACGCCGGACTGACCGTCAAACGAAACGATGATCTGATTATCGTCACAGTTCGAGATCGGCTGAATCCGGACGTCTGAGCTAGCCGGGACGATAATTGGACGGTTCGTAAGGGTGTGTGGCGCGATAGGTGTAATCACAAGCGCTTCTACGACTGGATGCACGATCGGTCCACCTGCTGCCAGGTTGTAAGCTGTCGACCCCGTTGGGCTAGCCACGATTAAACCGTCGGCCTTGAACTCAGCGACGAACTGTGAGCCGACCGACACCGACAGGTCGATGATTGGTGACGTAGCGTTTCTCGTGAGTGTCACGTCGTTCAGGGCGACGCGGTCGGTGATGATCTGCCCGTCCCGGCGTACCATTGCCCTTAGCATCCGCCTTTGATCGAGACTCACTGATCCATTGATCGCGTTTTCAAGTGCCGGGAACAACTCCGCAAGTGTGATCTCCGTGAGGAAGCCGAGGCTACCAAAGTTCACACCGAGTAGCGGGACATCCACGCCATGTTGCGCAATACGATCACCCATGGCGAGCAGGGTTCCGTCCCCACCTAGGACGAGAATCATGTCAACTGCAGCCGGCATCTCATCCCGGCTACAGGTAGTTACCTGATTAGTCAGACCAGACAACGTCGCAGTCTCGGTTTCGAAGACACCCGTCAAGCTTCTGGCATTAAGCCACTCGCTTAACTCGACCAGAGTGCCGGCAGCTTCCTGTAGCCCAGATTTAGCAACGACCCCGACGCGCTTAATTGCCTTTGTGTGATGGTGAACGGCAGTCATGCCGTATCCTCATGATGGCGCAAGTGAAGGAAGAACTCGCGATTGCCCTCAGTGCCGGTAATCGGTGATTCGATTGTACCCACCACCTTCAATCCTACCCGATCCACCGTAGTGCTGACCCGCTTGATGGCACGTGCATGCACTACTGGGTTCTTGACGAGACCTCCTTTGCCGATCTCTGAACGGTTAGCTTCGAATTGTGGCTTGACGAGTAGCAGGATGTTGCCACCCGGGCGTAAACGCGGAGGTAGCGCTGGGACAATTAATGTGAGCGAAATAAATGCGACATCGACCGTCACGAGATCGAAGTCTGTGAGACCCGGCGGCCAAGGCACAGCCTCGAGTGACCGAGCGTTGACGCGGTCGAGAACAGTGACCCGTGGGTCCTGACGAAGCGACCAGGCGAGCTGTCCGCGGCCAACGTCGAGGGCTACGACCCGCCGTGCTCCTGCACGGAGGAGAACGTCCGTAAAACCACCGGTCGAGGCGCCAATATCAAGCGCATCACGGTTGCTCGCTGATACGCCTAGCTGGGCAATCGCGTGAGCGAGTTTAATCCCACCCCGGCTGACATACGGATGATCTGGTTTGATTAATGTAATGTCGGCGTCGGTTGAAAGCATTGTGCCGGCTTTGGCCGCGACGCCGTTGTCCAGGCGGACCTGCCCGGCCAGAATCATAGAGCGTGCTCGTGTGCGAGAGGTAGCGAGGCCGCGGTCGACGAGAAGTGTATCCAGACGACGCTTCTGTTGTGCAGCAGTCATGTGACGACCGTTTCAGTTGATGCCATGGCCAGCGTGATGGGCCCGTACATTAGCGGGTTCGAGAAACCACCCAATCGACTATCTGCGTGAGCCGGCTTTCGAGGCCCGTCTCTCGCAATGCATCTCGTGCGCGGTTCGCTGCTGCAGCGGCGTGATTTCGAGATGCCTCCACACCATAGAGCGATGGGTAGGTTGGCTTTCCGGCTGCTGCATCTTTCCCGGCCGTCTTGCCAAGGTCAGGTGCTGCGCCCTCAACGTCAAGGATGTCGTCGACAATCTGGAACGCCAGACCCAAATTCTGTGCGTAAATGCGAATCGCGTTCACCGCCGCATCACTTCCCCCTGCGATAATCGCTCCGGAGACGGCCGCAGCTTTGATGAGTGCTCCTGTTTTCCGCTCGTGCATATCCAGAAGTGCATCAGCATCAAGTTGCGTGGTTGGACCACTGGCTAGCTGTTTGTTGAGACCGCTAGCCTCAAGGTCAATTGCTTGTCCGCCCACCATACCAGCGGCACCAGCAGCTTCGCCGACGGCCCCAATGGCTCGAAGGCGCCGTCCCATTGCTTCCGCGTCCTCGCGGCTTCCCGTCTTCGCCATGATGGTAAACGCTTCGGTCAAAAGGCCGTCGCCAGACAGGATGGCCAGACCATCACCAAAAATGACGTGCGCCGTCGGTCGACCACGACGTAATGTGTCGTTATCCATGGCCGGTAGGTCGTCGTGCACTAGTGAGTAGGTATGTATCAACTCGATAGCGCAAGCAAACGGCAATGCCAGTGCCCGTGAGGACCCCATCGCAGAAGTTGAGTCAATCGCATCTGCTGCTGCGAGCGTTAGGACCGGACGAAAGCGCTTACCACCTGCTGTGACGCTATAGTGCATCGCCTTAGCGATGGTGGATGGACATCCTGGAGCTGAGGGCAGTAAGGTTTCCAGGGCCTCGTCTATATCAGCCTTGCAGGCGGAAAAATATTCGGTGAGGTCTGAAAGTGGGGTCACTGGGCAGGCTCGTCCGCGTCTGAATCAGGAGTATTCAGCGAATCAGTCGCATCGCTTAACTCGCCTTGCTCGTTCAGCACCTCGATTTTTTTTTCGGCTTCCTCAAGCCGTTGATGACAAAACCGAGAGAGTTGAACGCCACGCTCGAATAGCTCGAGAGACTTGTCGAGCGACAAGTCGCCCTCTTCCAATGTGCTTACAATCGTTTCCAGCTCGCTAATGGCCGATTCGAAATCCTTAATCTTGGTCTTGCTACTCATACTTTACCCGTTCATTCTTTTGAAGTTCGTATCTCGGTAGATGTGGATGGTCGTTTCATGGTGATTACCTTACAACCCAATTCACCACGATGAAGAGTGACATGCACTGCGTCACCCTTTTCAACTAAGCTGGCGTCCGACACGATTCCGGAGCGGTCGCTGTTCCAGCAAACAGCGTAGCCCCGACCCAAGACTCCTAGGGGGCTCAAGTTTTCAAGTCGGCCGGCAAGTGCCACAAGAGACTCCCGTCGCTCGGAGAGGTGGCGCGTTATTTCACGAGTAAGTCGCCCCTTTGAGAGGGTGAGCCGCGTGGTAATTGCACCCACGGTCCGCCGGAGGTCACGGCCTTCGAGACGCAAGCGGAGTTCGTGATAGCGCCGTTGGACGCGTCCAACAAATCTGCGCGTTGTACGCGAGAGGCCATACGAGAGATCGACGGCCCGACGACCCGTCAACGCAAGGCGGGTAGGCCACGCTGCCAAGCCTGGTCGCTGCTCAAGGGAGCGAACCCGCGCTTGCTTGGAATGAATTCTCATCGACGCCCCGTTGCGTAACCGCTCCCGCATCCGGTCAATTTGCGCGCGAAATTCATCCTTCCTGGTTACTACCAGTTCAGCTGCAGCAGACGGGGTAGGTGCTCTGAGATCAGCAGCAAAATCGGCAATGGTGAAATCGGTTTCGTGGCCTACTGCTGAAATGATAGGAACAGTCGACGCAACGATGGCACGCGCCACCACCTCTTCATTGAAGGCCCACAGATCTTCTATGGACCCTCCGCCCCGGCCGACGATAATGACGTCAACGCCACTAAGTTCGGCAATTTGGTTCAGTGCTTGGGCGATGTCGTTACCCGCGCCTTCGCCTTGAACGTGTACCGGGCGGATGACTAGGTGCACGTTAGGGTAGCGCCGACCCAGTATGTGGATGATGTCGCGTAACGCAGCGCCATCCATGGATGTAACGATGCCGATCTTTCGGGGTAATGTCGGCAGCGACTGTTTACTTGACGGGTCGAATAACCCCTCCAATTCAAGACGACGTTTCAGCTGCTCAAAAGCTAGTTGAAGCGCGCCGACACCGTGCGGTTCTATATGCTCGCAGACGACTTGGTATTCGCCCTTGGGTTCGTAGACGCTCAGGCGACCCCGCACAATCACGCGCATGCCATCATCAGGCGTAAAACGGAGGTGTCTCACTGCCGACCGAAACATGACTCCCTTTAGCTGTGCCCCAGCGTCCTTTAGCGTGAAATAGACATGTCCGGTACGCCAACGCCTGTAGTTTGACAATTCGCCATCGATCCAGATCTCGCCGTAGGTGGTTTCGAGTAATTCCCGAACCTCAGAAGTTAGTTCTGTGACTGTGAAAATACGGCGCGTTGTTGGTTTGGCTGGTGAGAGCGATGCCTTGCTCAACTGTATGTCACTAGTTGCATGGGCGTGATCGTCGAACGGAAGGTCAACAAGCTCTGCCATTTCAGGCTACCGGTTGCGCAGTGAGAGATTCAACATCCTGGAGGTTTAGGCTAAGTCTCGTAATGTTAATGGCTCGTCCCGTTGTGGAATCTGCTGTCACGACAACTGCATGCAGTCTTGGGTCACCAGAGGCTGTTTCGAATCGATTGGGCAGGCCATTAATAAATCGAGAGATTACGATGCTCTTTTCCACCCCGATGACTGAGTTGTGGGGTCCGGTCATTCCAACATCCGTAATGCAGGCTGTTCCACCCGGCAGTAGCCTGGCATCGGCAGTTTGTACGTGCGTGTGGGTTCCCACCACAGCCGTTACCTTACTGTCGAGGTACCAGCCCATCGCAATTTTCTCTGAGGTTGCCTCTGCATGGAAGTCCACTAGAACGACTCGGGCGTGGTCATGTGCTAAACGAATTTGGTCCAGGATCACGCTAAAAGGATTGTCAATTGGCTGCATGAAGATCCGACCCATAACGTTGATCACGGCCACGGGTTCTCCGGCCGCCGTTGTAACTGTGCAGAGTCCGCTACCTGGGGTCCCAGCGGGGTAGTTGGCCGGTCGGATCAACCTGGGTTCAATTTCTATGTAGTCGAAGACTTCTTTCTTGTCCCAGATGTGGTTGCCTGAGGTCATTACGTCCACGCCGAGAGCGACCAGCGATTCTCCGATTTCCCGTGTGATGCCGAAACCGCCAGCCGCATTCTCTACGTTAGCTATAACTAGGTCGATTTCATGCTGAGCGACGATCGCACGTAGGCCGCGCTTGACGATCTCACGCCCAGGTTTACCCACGATGTCCCCGATAAAGAGCAGCTTCATGAAGAATTACCTAACCCATTATAGCTTCGGTGCAACCGGGAGACTGTTGTCTGATGTGTCCACTTTATCCAAAAGCAAACAAATACGTTATCAGTCAGGATTAAGGTTGGCGGCTTGGAGCGGCCGATGCTGAATTTGGTCGAGAAGCCGAGGTGTTTGATGGAGAAATTGTGAACGCCTAGAGAGTGCCGACTGGAGTCCGTCAGTTTCGGTAATGGATGGCGCTACTGTGCGATTTCGGATACCCTGTTGGGTTATGGATGAGACACTTGAGGTTCCAGGGACTGAGGAGTCCGTCGTTGAGGCCGTTACCCCCGAACCACGGAAGATGCCAGAAATTCAGAGCCGTTTTCTCTATGTCGATGTATCAGCTAAACGCGCCAAGCAGCTTCGTCGTGGTGCGCTTCCGCGTTTAGCGCACCTTCGGCCGGATCCCGAAACGGGTGCGCGGGTTGATACAGATGCCAGATTGGAGCGGGTGGCGATGCAGGAAGTCAAGGAGGGGAGGGTCGTTTACGAAATGCCTGACGAGGTCGTTAAAGGAAAGGGCACGAAGTGAATTCCGCCGAGGTTATGGATCTGGTTATTGGGTCCCTGAAGGGTCTTGGCGCCACGACTGGGTTCTTACTTGTACTCTTCATTGGGTTCTGCGTTGTGCTAGGTTTTCCAAAATTGCGGCCGGGTAGTCGGAAGACCTTGGTCATTAGGAACTTCGCTGACTTGGATGGTAGCTTCAAGTATCTTCCACCAGACGCGCCACGTGGTCCCGCCGACCAGTTAAAAAGCCCTGAACTTTTGGAGCAAGCGGACCGTAAGGACTGAACCTTCGCCCGGTTACGTCATCTGGGTTTTCTCTTATCAGCCGTTGTCTTCTTATATGCTCGGTGCTTCTTTCCACCATCCGTTGTTTCGTTCATAGGCTCTGGCGACTTTGAGGAGGCCGCCCTCATCGAATGCTCGTCCCACGAGTTGAACGCCGACTGGTAACCGTTCTTGCGTAAAGCCAGCTGGAATACTGATTGCTGGAAGTCCCGCGAGATTGGCACTTACCGTGAATATGTCGAGCAGGTACATCTGTAACGGATCTTTGATTTTCTCCCCAAGCGTGAACGCTGGGACTGGACTCGTTGGCATGATTACAGCGTCAACACTATCGAAAGCTTGCTCGTAATCGCGAAGGATCAGGGTCCGCACCTGTTGAGCTTTTAGGTAGTAAGCATCGTAATAACCGGCACTGAGTGCGTAGGTGCCGAGCATGATCCGACGTTTCACTTCTTCTCCAAATCCCTCGCTACGCGTTTGATCGTACATTGCCTGAAGAGTCGTCGATGTTGGGTCAAGCTCAGCACGGTGGGTATAGCGGACACCATCGTAACGGGCAAGATTTGAGCTAGCCTCGGCTGTGGCGAGAAGGTAGTAGACCGGAATCGCATACTGCGCGTGAGGAAGCGCGATGTCCGAGACTGTCGCTCCGGTTGATTGGAACACCTCCACCGCGGCGTTGAAGGCTTGGCTGACTTCGGGGTCGATGCCGGAGTCGAGCAGGGCGGATGGTACACCCAGTCGGACGCCTTGCAAATCTGCATCGAGGTTCTCAGTGTAGTGAGGGACCTGTTGAGGCGCCGTCGTCGCATCGCGGGGGTCGGGTCCGGCGATTACCTCAAGTAAAAGTGCCGCGTCACGCACAGTGAGTGTGAGAGGGCCAACCTGGTCTAGGGATGAGGCGAAAGCGAGTAGCCCGTACCGCGAGACCCGCCCGTAGGTCGGCTTGAGCCCGACCACGCCGCAAAGTGACGCTGGTTGCCGGATTGACCCACCAGTATCCGACCCGAGGGCACCAGGTACTAACCGAGCAGAGACGGCGGCGGCCGACCCGCCGCTTGACCCACCTGGGCTCCGGGTAAGGTCCCACGGGTTCTTCACAGGTCCAAAAGCTGAATTCTCATTAGAGGAACCCATGCCGAATTCGTCGCAATTCGTTTTACCGAGCACAATTGCCCCGGCCGCTTCAAGCCGCGAGACCGCCGTCGCATCGTAGGGCGGGACGAAATTTTTGAGAATGCGCGAGGAAGCGGTTGTTGGCACACCGCGTGTGCAGAGGTTGTCCTTTATAGCGATTGGTACGCCGAGAAGCGGGCGTGGGTCACCCGCTATTCTTGACCGGTCAATGGCTGCAGCACGTTCGAGTGCCTGCTCATGCGTTACGTTATTGAACGCGTGCAGCGAACCGTCTACTGCGGCGATCCGCTCAAGATATTCTGAACAGATATTCGTTGACGTTATCTCACCCGCGGCGATCGCATCACGTATCTCGACCAAGGTTTGAGCCGTTGCTGTCATTCGATTACCTTTGGAACCTTAAAGAAGCCTTCGTCGGGCGTGCCGTCAGGTGCATTGGCAAGGGCTTCATCTCGAGACAGTGACTCTTGGACTTCGTCAGTACGGAATGCTTCGTGTCGGGAGAGCACGTGCGTGGTAGGCGACGCGTTTGTCGTATCAATCGCCTGCAGAGTCTCAGCGTAGGTCAATATGTCCGCCAATTGTCGGGCAAATGTTTCTTTCTCTGCTTCGGATAGTTCCAAGTGGGCGAGGCTCGCGATTCTTTCGACGTCGCTCTTGGTTAGACGTGAGGACATGGAGGTCACTCCACCTACAACATGAACAGTCGTCGGAGAAACTGTAGGCCGATTAAGAGGGCCATCGGAGACAGGTCTAGGCCGCCCATAGATGGAAGTACGTTGCGGATTGGCCTGAGCACGGGTTCGGTCAGCGTGCTTACCAGTTGAACCACAGGGTGATTTGGTGGCAGCTCCGTCCACGACACGATGACCGCGCCCACGATAACCAACGAGTACAGATCCAAGATAGTTCCCAGCATCAAGACTTTTTAACCTCGCTGTCGGTGGCGTCAATAAATTGACGCAGGGTGTTCAGGTTCTTTAAGTCAGCCGGGTCCACTTCTGTGGGTTTACCGGGCTGTCGTTGTTCTTTTGGTGTTTCCAGTACCATCGGCAGGTGAGCCAATTGTGGATCTTTCAGTAGTCTCCCGAATGCCTCTAGCCCGACCCAGCCCTGGCCGATGTGTTCATGGCGGTCCCGACGGCTACCGCAAGGATGTTTTGAGTCGTTCAGGTGAATCAACTGCAACCTATCCAGTCCGACGAACGTTTCGAAGTCTTCGAAGGTTCGTGAGTAGCCGTCTGCCGTGGCAATGTTGTAGCCGGCTGCAAGAAGATGACAGGTATCGAGACAGACGCCGAGACGTTTCTTGGCGGACGTTCCGTTGATAATTGTCGCTAGGTGTTCGAATCGGTGCCCAAGGTTCGTACCCTGCCCAGCGGTGTGTTCCAAAAGGAGCTGCGTTCCTTTTTCCCGGGCTGCAAAGACTTCGTTGATGGCATCGGCGACGAGATGGAGACCGCTTTCTTCCGTGCCGGTTGTGTATGAGCCAGGATGCAGTACAACTCCCAATAGGCCGAGTGCATCTCCACGATCTAATTCGTCTGTCAGAGCGTTGATTGAGCGTTGCCGTAGCACAGGGTTAGGAGCTGCAAGGTTGATGAGATAACTCGCATGCGCGACGATCGGGTTAATGTCAAGGTCGTTAGCGGTCGTTCGAAATGCGGAGACCTCATCTGCAGGCAGTGGCCGCGCACGCCATTGACTTGCGGACTTCGTAAAGATCTGCAAGGTGTTGCAGTTAGCAGCCTGTGCCCGCTCTACGGCACGAGGCAGGCCACCTGCGATCGACATATGGGCACCAAGACGGGGCATGGTCGTTCGAGGAAGCTAATATACCATCAAGAATGAGGGCCATACGTATGATCAACAGTGTCACCCAGCATGGTGGCGACCACGGAGGTGCTGCCTGACCGTTCCGCCTAAGAATCCAGAGCTAATGTCCGTGTATTTGGTGCCTACCAGTAACGGACGATATGCGCTTTACTACGAAGCGAATGAGGTCGAGGCCGAGCAAGAGGATGAGCAGTCTCGCGGGTTTCTGCGTCGATGGTTCGAAGAGTTGCGTGCTCACGTTAGGGAGGCGGAACTTGAGATTGCCAGCGGCCGGGCACAGCCTGGACCCTCATCGGCGTCGTGGTTACACAGAGGCGCTAGGTGGCTTCGCCGACGTTTGGTTCGCTGGATGGCGGTTTTTGTCGCAGAGCAGCGATTATTGTGGCAGCTTCGTCAGCGAGCGACGGCACGATTATTACACCCTGATGACCTCGGGTCTGATAGGGCTCACGACGTAATGCGGCGACTCCTAAAACGCGACGGTGATCGTCATCTGTTCTGGCTGGTTTTGGATACCATCGGATGGGCGGTAACGGGCCCACTCTTTTTTTTCATTCCTGGGCCTAATCTGGTTGCCTATTACTTTGCTGTCCGCTGCTTCGGTCACTATTTCTCACTTCGTGGCGCGCGGCGAGGGCGCTCCAAAGTGCGATGGCAGGGCGTTGCATCGGCACCGCTTACCCGCCTGCGCAACATCTTGGAGCTCGATCCCACGAGTCGTAACCAGCGCATACACGAGGTATCACTGGCACTTGGTCTTGATGGGCTTCCGTGGTTTATTGAACGGAGGGTCCTGCGCTCTACCCGATAAGCGGCGAGAGCACGCGTGCTATACTGCCGGCGTCTCGGCTCAGTCTCTTCACGTTTTGCATTCATGTCCACGCCTGTTGATAAGCCATCCATTCCTTGGATGGTGATGCGCGTGTTGTGCCTCGCAAGTCTCTGCTGTGCTTCACCGCTTTTCGCTCAGAATGGCGACCCTTCTGATGACGCTGGCGTCCGTGTTTTCACCGGCTACCGCTTTCATTTGAACGCCGTTGCTCTTCTCGACGATGACGAACGATTCAATTGGGATGCTGACTACGGTGGGGATATCGATGTAGTTGATTTTGGAGTTGGACGATTCATTTTCCTCGCGAACTTCGAAGCGATTCTCGGAGAACAGTTCCGGCGCTTCGATGTAAACCAAGGAAATTATATTCTCGACGGCACGATCACCTATCGTCTTGGGTCAACCGAGATTGGCGGCACGTTCCACCACATTTCACGTCATCTTAGCGATCGACGTAAGCGTTTTCCGATCGATTGGAACATGGTGGGCATGCAGGTGTGGCACCGCGTCGATATTGACAAAGTGCATCTTGATTTAGGAGCCCGCGCGTATGGGACAACTAAACGTTCGTTTGTTGACTATACGGGTGAATTTGGTGGCCATGCGCGTCTCCGATATCGGCTCAAGGAGCGTATCGCTCTGATCGCTTCTGCAGATGCTGTACATATGCGCACCGACACAAGTGTAGCTGGTCGTAGTGGGATTAGCGGAGGGTCGATTGAGGGAGGTTTACGTTTTAACCGTGATGCTGTCGCACTCGAACTATTCGTTGCCCTTGAGAAGCGCGTCGATGCTGCCCCGCTCGATCGACTGCCCCGAACGTGGGGCATGGCCGGCTTTCGCCTTCTTAGTCGGGACTAAGTTCTTGCACCTGCGAACGGAATCCAGGGTATGACTGTGCGATAATCGAACCAATAGTTATGAAGAGACGGTTGTCTACATGCGTCGCTGTTGTTGCGATCATCGGTGTCGGTGTCTTGACGGCGGCCACGCGGCCACCAAAGTTGCAGTATGAGATAACGACGTTGCCCAACGGGCTGACTGTCGTGCTTTCTGAGGACCATTCGACTCCGATTGTTCACGTGGAACTTTGGTATCACGTCGGCTCAAAGAACGAACAGCCTGGGCTAACCGGTTTTGCCCACCTATTTGAACACCTTATGTTTAACGGTTCGAAGAATGTTGAAGCTGAGCAGCACACGTCGATGGTTGCTAGTGTTGGCGGACGGAGCAACGCCTACACCACCGAAGACGCTACGGTTTTTTGGGAAACGGTACCTGCACACTACCTGCCGCTTGTGTTGTGGATGGAGGCCGACCGGATGGCGAGCCTCAAAGTGGATGAAGAAGCACTGGTCTCCGAACGTCAAATCGTTAAGGAAGAACGACGGATGCGTGTGGATAACCAACCGTTTGGCCGGTTATCGGAAATTATTTACGACCAGGCTTATTCCGTACATCCGTATAAACATTCAACCATTGGAAGCATGGCGGATCTCGAGGCGGCATCGATAGGGGATGTGCGAAGCTTTTATGAGACTTACTACGTGCCGAGTAATGCCACCCTTGTAGTTGTGGGTGATTTTGAATCTTCGGCAGCGCTTGATCTAGTGACGCAGTATTTTGGGCGGGTGCCAGCTGCTAAACAAGCCGTTCCGCGTGACATCCCCCAGGAGCCGCCGTGGGAGCGCGAGCGCCGAGTGGTACTTGAGGAATCGTGGCCGCTAGCTGCCGTTGTGGTGGTGCATAAGATTCCGTTCGATGGCCATCCTGATTCCTATCCGCTTCACTTCGCGTCGAAGATTCTCTCGGATGGCCAGAGTTCGCGGATCTATCGGAGGCTTGTTTATGATGACCAACTCGCCTTGGCGGCGTTCGGCCAGGGTGAAATTGTCGAGGACCCGAGCCTATTTTATGCCGTTGCGTTGGTTCAACCCGGTCGTCCTTCGGCCGCAGCGGAGCGGGCGCTTCGGGAGGAGCTTGACTTACTCAAAACGGAGTTGGTTTCACCGCGAGAGTTAGAACGTGTTAAGAACCAGTTCGCTCGTGACTACATTCTCGGACGGACGTCGAATCAGCAAAAGGCGATGCATCTTGCGCATGCCGCGGTCATTCATGACGACATCACCACGGCTGATGGCGAGTTCGACATCTTTATGAACATTACAGCTGAGGACGTGCAACGCGTTGCACAGACCTATTTTACTGACGACAATCGCCTGATCCTCACGATCATGCCTCGGGAGGTTTTCCCCCCTGGAGGCGTCCATTGATAACGGTGAGTCGGGGCGCACGAGTGGTAAACAGGCTTGCTACGGGCGCCGCGTGTCTCTTGCTTCCGGTCACGGTCGTTGCGCAGACTCCTGCCGAGTGGCCGGTGGAATCCCCTCCGGCGCCGTTGGCGCAGACAGAAGTCCAGTTTCCCCCGTATGAGGTACGCACGCTCGACAATGGCATGCGCGTTGTGGTCGTCCTGCATCACGAACAACCTGTTGTGAGCGTCCGGCTTCTCGTGGGCGCCGGTACGGCGCATGAGCCGGCTGGTAAGTCGGGTTTAGCGAGTCTCCTCGGAGCGTTACTCGACCAGGGTACAACCAGTCGAACGGCGCAGGATATTGCCGAAACCATCGATACAATCGGTGGGTCAATAGGTGTGGGTGCAGGTAGCGACCTCACTTTCGTGAACGCAGTTGTCATGAACGACAGCTTCGATTTGGTGATGGAAATCGTGAGTGACCTTATCCGGCACCCGGCATTCGCTGTTGAGGAAATTGAGCGACAACGGCGACAAATTGTATCCGGGCTGCAGGTGGGTTTAGAGGATCCCGACTATCTGGCCAGTATTGTGTTTGATCGTCTTGTTTACGGATTCCATCCGTACGGTCGACCACAGTCGGGAACGCTCGAATCACTTCCGACGATTACCTCGGACGATCTCCATGCGTTTCACGAGACTTACTTCGCGCCGAACAACAGCATTCTGGCAATCGTCGGCGACCTCACCGCAGATACCGCTTTCAATACGACTGAGCGCATCTTCGGGGACTGGCCTCTGAAGCCAATCGAGCCTCTTCGGCTTAGCGAGCCACCGCCAGCGACGCGGCGGCTCATCGTGGTGGATAAACCTGGAGCGGTACAGACTGAGATTCGCATGGGTCACGTAGGAGTAGCACGGAAGCATCCTGATTACTTGCCTCTTGAGATGGCGATTCGGGTGCTCGGTGGGCAGGGAAGCAACCGACTGCACCGCGTGCTGCGGAGCGACCGCGGACTGACTTATGGTGCAGAAGCGTCCATGCATACCCTGCAGTTTATCGGTGATATCGAGGCACAGACCGCTACGCGAACTGAGACAACGGCTGAGGCACTCGGCTTAATGATCGAGGAGTTCCAGCGGTTGCGGCAGGAGCGGATCGGTGTACGTGAACTGTCTGGGGTTCAGGCTTATATGTCTGGCAGTTTCCCGTTGGAACTCGAAACCCCCGACGCCATCGCATTGCGAGTTTTAAATGTAGTGTTTTACGGTTTAGACCTTGGTGAATTGGCGACCTACCGGGAACGCGTCGGGGCTGTAACGGTGGATGACATCCAACGCGTGTCTCGAAAATTTCTGACACCGGACCGGCTGTCCATCGTGCTCGTCGGCGATGCGTCTGAGTTCATTGATGACTTAGCCATCGCCGGATTTACAGACATCGAGCGGGTACCGGTGACCGACCTTGACCTGTCATCGACCGAGTTGACCCGCAGTGGTTCGAGTTTATCGAGATAAGTCGACGTTCATCCTTGCGACTTGTCGCGCCTACTTTAGTGTCCGTATGATGCCAAGCGGCGTCCCACGGTGACACCTCACATGACCAAGATACTGATTTCGTGCGGCGAAGTGTCAGGCGATATCTATGCCGGTGCGCTGACGTCAGAGCTCGTCAAGCTCGATTCTCGAGTGCAGGTCTTTGGTCTTGGTGGCGATCAGATGGCAGCAGCTGGCGCCCGTCTTATCGGTCACTATCGTGGCTTAAGCGTAACGGGCTTGAGTGAGGCTCTAGCTGTTCTCCCGCGATCACTAGTGATGTATCGACGGCTGGTCGACACCATGAGGAAGCACCGACCGGATGTCCTAGTGACGGTCGATTTCCCGGACTTTAATTTCTGGTTGGCGGCGGCCGCTCGTCGGCTTGGGTTACCGGTCGTTTACTATGTGAGTCCCCAGGTTTGGGCTTGGCGTCGTGGACGGCTGCGGACGCTCAAGCAACTTGTGGATCGCATGCTTGTCATTTTTCGATTCGAGGAAGAGGTCTATCGCAATGCTGGTATTCCCGTCGAGTTCGTTGGCCACCCACTCGTCGACTTGGCGAAATCAAGAACAGCGAGAGCAACGTTACTTCTCGAGTTGGGTCTTGTGCCAACGGTGCCAACCGTTACTTTGCTACCTGGTAGTCGGCCTAATGAGGTGAGGCGCCTGTTACCAATTTTGTTCGAGGCGGCCAGAATAACTGCGACACGCGTACCGGAAGTGCAGTTTATTCTTGCTCGAGCACCCAATCTCGAGGACTCGTTGTTCAGTTCGTTGATGCGTCGGCGTGAACCCTGGTGTCCAGCGGTCATTGAAGCACGGACTGACGATGCACTGTCGGCCGCTGACGTAGTTGCAACCGCTTCAGGCACAGCTACGGTTCAGGCGGCGATTCACGGTCGGCCAATGGTCATTGTTTACCGCGTATCGCCACTGACTTATGCAATCGGTCGACGATTCGTACGGGTGGATAATTACGGCATGGTAAATCTGATTGCTGGCGGACCGATTGTGCCCGAGTTGATTCAGGAGCGCTGCACAGCCAGCGCGGTCGCTGAAGAAATTGTTGGCTACCTCACCGATCACGATCGGATGAACCAAACGAAGGCATCGCTGCAGATTGTGCGGGAGCGCCTTGGTGGTTCGGGTGCGAGCCACCGTGCTGCACAAGCGGTGTTAAAGGTAGCGTCGGGGTCGAGACGATAGTAATGGTGGGAAGGAGGACGAGGCCAGCGTGAAGAACTCATTCGAAACGTTCGCTGACTTGACCATAAGTGGCCAGTCCAGTCGATATTGCAGTCTAGCTAAGCTCGAGCAAGCGGGATTTCCCTCTGTGTCCCATCTGCCATATTCACTCAAGATTCTCCTGGAGAATCTTTTGCGGCACGAGGACGGTAGAGCGGTGACTGGAGACGATATTGCGGCCCTCGCACAATGGGACCCAGCCGGTGGAGCAGTAGAAGACATTGCGTTCAGTCCGGCACGGGTGCTACTGCAGGACTTCACGGGGGTACCGGCAGTCGTCGATCTTGCCGCGATCCGTGACGGAGTAGCCAAGCTTGGCGGTGACCCAAGATGTGTTAATCCACTACAGCCGGTTGAGCTTGTGATCGATCACTCCGTCCAAGTCGATTATTTTGGACGACCCGATGCATTGTTATTGAATGCTGAGCTTGAATATCAGCGCAACCGTGAGCGATATGCATTCCTCCGATGGGGACAGAACACGTTCGGAAACTTCCAGGTCGTGCCGCCAGAAACCGGAATCGTACATCAGGTTAACTTGGAATACCTTGCGCGAGTCGTTTGTTGTGAAACGATTGACGGCCAGGTCGTCGCATTTCCAGACACACTTGTTGGTACGGACTCACACACCACAATGGTTAATGGGCTCGGTGTGATCGGGTGGGGTGTCGGCGGGATCGAAGCAGAGGCGGCGATGCTTGGGCAGCCGATATCGATGCTTACTCCAGAAGTTGTTGGGTTTCGCTTAACCAACAGGTTGAATGAAGGCATCACCGCAACGGACCTCGTGCTCACCATTACCGAGCGACTTCGCCAGCATGGAGTTGTAGGGAAGTTTGTTGAATTTTTCGGAACCGGTCTTGAGCATCTGACAATTGCCGATCGTGCAACGTTGGGTAACATGGCGCCTGAATACGGTGCAACGGTTGCGGTCTTCCCAATCGATGAAATGACACTGGACTACCTTCGGCTTACCGGGCGAGACAGTGAGCATGTAGCACTGGTCGAGGCATACGCCAAGGCGCAAGGCCTCTTTCGCGATCCGTCGAATCATCCTGAGTACACGACCACTCTTGAACTCGATCTTGCAACGGTAGAAGCTAGCCTGGCGGGCCCGAAGCGACCACAGGACCGGGTGGCCCTTAGCCAGGCAAAGACGGAGTTCGCAAATGTGCTCAGCGAGATTCGAGGGCAGTCCCTAACCCCGACTGGCGATGGACTAGAGGATGGGTCGGTCGTCGTTGCCGCGATCACGAGTTGCACAAACACCTCCAACCCCAGCGTGCTGATCGGGGCGGGGCTGCTTGCCAAGAAGGCCGTCGAACGTGGCTTGAAGGTTAAGCCATGGGTCAAAACAAGCCTTGCGCCTGGGTCGCAGGTGGTGACTGAGTACCTTAAGAAATCCGGCCTTCTAAAGTATTTAGAAGCCCTTGGATTCCATCTCGTGGGGTATGGGTGCACGACGTGCATCGGTAATTCCGGTCCCTTACCGAAGGAGGTATCGGATACCGTCACCGCGCGTGATTTGGTCGTGGCGTCTGTCTTGAGTGGAAACCGGAACTTCGAAGGGCGAATTCAGCAGCAAATACGGGCGAACTATCTAGCATCACCTCCACTAGTTGTTGCTTATGCGCTCGCTGGTCGAATGACCCTTGACTTGACTCGGGAAGCGCTTGGGCTGGGGTCCAACGGACAAGAGGTTTTCTTAAGTGACATCTGGCCGACCTCGCAGGAAATTCAGACGAGTATGAATGCTTCGGTCAAAGCCGAGATGTTCACAGAGAGTTACCGCTCGGTATTCGTCGGTGACAGTCGCTGGCAAGCCCTTCCGTCGCCTGAGGGCGATCAGTTTGCTTGGGACGCTGCGTCGACTTACATTCGGCACCCACCGTTTTTTGAAGATTTAATGCTCGAGCCCTCCCCACTTGAAGACATATGCGGGGCCCGAGTACTAGCTGTACTTGCTGACAGCGTAACGACCGATCACATCTCACCGGCCGGTGCAATCCCTAGTGACAGCCCTGCCGGCCGATATTTGATCGAGCAGGGCGTACCGCCGTCCGAGTTCAATTCCTATGGTGCGCGGCGCGGCAACCACGAAGTCATGATGCGCGGGACTTTCGGTAACATTCGACTTCGCAATCAACTGGCGCCTGGTACCGAAGGAGGGTGGACGCGATATCAACCCGACGATGAGCAGATGCCCATTTACGATGCTGCTGTTAAGTATCGTGAAGCTGGAACGCCGCTAGTCGTGCTGGCTGGGAAAGAGTATGGTTCGGGGTCGTCACGCGACTGGGCTGCCAAGGGTACACGATTGCTCGGCGTACGGGTGGTTCTTGCCGAGAGCTTTGAGCGGATTCATCGGAGCAACCTTGTCAATATGGGCGTACTCCCACTGGAGTTCAGTGAAGGTGGCGGGGTATTGTCTTTCGGCCTCACCGGAAACGAGAAGTTCGATTTTCTGGGCATCGTCAACCAACTCGCGCCACGTGGCCAAATCGACGTGCGTGTCCAGCGGGCCGGTGGTGAAGAATTGATATTTCCTGCCACTATTAGAATTGATACCCCTGACGAACTTGTAGCGTTCCAACACGGTGGGATTCTGCCATACGTCCTCCGTCAGATTGTTATGTCTCAGAGTCGCCCACAGACCGACAAGCACTAATGTCACCCTAATGATCACCGCCCCTGAAATAAAGGCACAGGCACTCGCACTGGGCTTCAATTTATGTGGAATCGCTCCGGTTGGGAGTCTGCCAGAGCTAGGCTTTCTCCGTGAATGGGTTGATCACGGATACGCTGGTGAGATGTCGTATATGACGCGGAGTGCCGACCGGCGCGCGGATGTCCGTGCGGTGCTGCCATCGGCTAGGTCTGTCGTAATGCTAGCGACGGTTTATCATGTCGACCGTCCGTACTCGATTGAAAGAGGTAAACCGACCGAAGCAAGCATCGCGCGTTATGCCTGGGGTGATGACTATCACCAGGTTATAGGCGCACGCACTGACGCGTTGTGTCGATGGATGGCCGAACGGGCTGGAGCAGCGTTCCAGGGTAAGGCCTATGTTGATACAGGTCCGGTGCAGGAGCGTGTTTACGCACAACACGCCGGCCTTGGTTGGATCGGTAAAAACACCTGTCTCATTAACGCCGAGCAAGGCTCGTGGCTGTTCTTGTCGGAAGTCATTTGTAGTTTGGACCTACCACCCGATGAAGTTGCGTTGGACCAGTGCGGAAATTGCACTCTATGCATTGAGGCGTGTCCCACCGAAGCCCTTCCAAGACCGTGGGTGCTTGATGCAACCAAGTGTCTATCCTATCTGACGATCGAGCTAAAAAACGGTGTGCCGGAGTCACAGCGTGACGACCTCACGAACCATGTGTTTGGATGTGATATCTGTCAGGATGTCTGTCCATGGAACAGTGCCCCGGCCAAGTCGGATGATGGAGCTTGGACTCCACGCGCCATATTCGACAGGCCAAGTCTTACCGATCTCTGGACACGGTCGGATGCGGAGCTACGTGTGGCGATAAAGGGTTCTGCGCTGAAGCGAGCAGGTGTAAAACGGCTGCGCCGCAACCTTGCTGTCGCACTAGGTAACAGTGGCGACGTAAAAGCCCGGGACGCTCTTGACCAAACCATGAGCGGGGCCGAGACGGATAAGAGATCCTCAGTGCGTGATCCAGTAGTCGCTGAGCACGTGGACTGGGCGCAGCGAAAGCTAGCCCTGACGAGCTAAGGTTGATACGATTTTAGTCGTTGTCTCAGGGTAACGTTCCTCACGAGTAAACTTTCTGAGCAAGTAATGAAAGAATCTTGTTCGCGAGACCATTCGTTGGCGCCGACGCTTCTGTTGTCGATGCCGCAACTCCAGGACCCAAATTTTGAGCGCTCCGTCATTCTTCTCTGTGAGCACGGCACTGAGGGCGCGTTCGGACTGGTACTGAATCGTCCCACCGAGACCCCCGCCGCCGATGTTGTCGGACTAAACCTGAAACCAAGTGAGCACAATGCGCTTCGCTTGTGGACTGGTGGCCCGATTGAGCCACAGCGAGGCTGGATTCTACTTGGTGAAGGGCTAGACGCATCCGAGGCTGTGCGGGTGTGTAACGGTGTCTACCTATCGGCTTCGGTTGACTTATTGCGCCGGCTGCTCGAGGCAAAGGCTGATACGCCCGCTAGGTTACTGACGGGTTACGCTGGATGGGCCCCCGGACAGTTGGAAGCCGAGCTCGTGGCGTCATCGTGGCTCACGGTTGATGTCGATCCCGACCTTGTTTTCAGCAGTGACCCCCATCAGATGTGGGAACAAGCACTACATGGGCTCGGTGCGGATCCGTCAGCACTACAGATGGGCCATGGTGTGCACTGAAAGTGTCCAGACGCGTTTCAAAATTCTTTCCGACAGACGATTAACGACCGAGCCTCTCAGGCAAATCCGCCACGATATAAGCCATTACCGCGATGGCTGCCACATTTTGTGCCACTTCAGTTGGGTCGATCTTGTCCATAGTGTCGGCAGGGGTGTGGTGGATTGTGAAGTAGTTCGAACGGTCAACGTCGAGTGACATGCTCGGGATGTTGGCCGCCCGGACACTGGGACCGATGTCGGCGCCTCCACCGTTTGGACCGACCCGATGGGCGTCGATGCCGCGGAGGAGAGACGCAATCGCTCCAACTGTTTCGCGCCCACGGGGGTTGCCGGTGAACAGGAATCCTCTTGGTCGGGATACTCCTGAATCTGACTCCAGCATCATGATGTGATCGGCAAGCTGCTTGTCATAGCGATCACGATAGGCGGTGGCGCCGCGAAGTCCGTTCTCCTCGTTCGTCCAGAGTACTACACGTAGTGTCCGGCGTGGCCTCAGTCCTAGTTGTTTAATGATTCGCAGTGCCTCCCAAGTCACGATACAACCACCACCATCGTCGGTAGAGCCAGTACCAACGTCCCACGAATCGATGTGGCCACCGACGACGACTACCTCGTCAGGCTGCTCCCATCCGAGAATCTCCCCGACCACGTTTGCTGATTCGGCGTCGGGAAGAAGGTGAGCGTCCATTTCTAGGTGCACCCAGCCGGGCGTTCCCCGGTCCTGCATCCGCTGTAATAGTTCTGCATCTTCAACGGTGATTGCCGCGGCGGGGATACGTGGGTCTGTCTCAGTGTAGTTCACCGCACCAGTGTGTGGCGTCCGGGCTCCACGTGGTCCTACTGACCGAACGAGGCTGGCGACTGCTCCATGGCGAGCTGCTCGCCATGCACCAGTCGTCCGGTAGCGAACTGTTTGGGTATACGTCGTGAAGGGCACGTTGTACACCACGATTTTTCCGTGCGCGCGTGAGTCCAATTCGTCAAAACTACCAACGACGAATGTCTCCGCTTCGATGCCGCCAGGTGGTGTGCCGATGCTGCCTCCCAACCCAAGCATCACGAGCTCTTGTTCGGTTGGTCGAATTACCTTGGCGTGTTCTTGGCCACGCACCCAATGAGGCACCATGACGGGTTCTAGGTGCACGTTCTCCAGTCCGTCCGCACGCATCTCATTCGCTGCCCATTGGATTGCTTGCTCGAGCTGCGGGGAGCCACTGAGACGATGACCGAACAAGTCGCTCAATTCGGCGAGACGATCCCATGCGAACGTGTCAGCCATCGCTGCTCCGATGATTCGACTCGCGGGCTCACGATACGCATCGAGCCACGCTGGTTGGTCGGCTTGGCCGGTAGCAAGTGACGTCTTCCCTAGGCAGATAGAGACTAGCAACACGGCAACTATCAGTGCTCCTTTGGCATGGAACGAAGATCGTATTGGCACCTATCTGCTCCTTTGCATGAGACTCTGGATGAGGAAGTGCGTGGCTAGCCTTTGCTCCGTCGAACTGACGTGACGGCACCCATAAGATATTCCAGCTTTATTGGATCATCTGGTTCTAGGCCGCCCTCCATCGCTTCAGGACCAACGCGAGCAGTGTGCACCGTCCCATTTGGGTCATCGGAGTCCGAAAAGTACACATCCCACGAGATTTGGCCGTGAATACTAATCGGCTGTACACGTCTGAGAATAGCCTGCCGTGTTCTCTTCAACTTCATTGCCAAGATCATAACGCGCCTTTCAGCCCGCGAGTCCTACTTTCGTCGTTTCTTTCAAGTGAAGCAATTCGACAGCAAAAGAGAATTGAGGGCTATTACGTCACGACTTCATGGATTCCAGGTAGGTTGGGTTTCCGATGATGGTCTCGAACTGCGGGAAGGACGCGATATCATGGTCGGGTGAAGTGTTCCTTTGAGCAATGGGTGCTTGGATGAGTAGTGGTTCGTCTCGGCAAGAGTCAGTGCGCGGTGCTTGGTTTGAAGCCCGCGAACTGATTTGGACCTACCGGCATCGCCTCGCACTCGGTTTGACATTAATGTTGGTGAACCGGCTAGCCGGACTCGTTCTTCCAGCGTCATCGAAATATCTCATTGACGAGGTGATCGCAAATCAGCGGGGCGAGTTGCTCCTAACGATCGCATTGGCGATCGGTGCGGCAGCGGTCGTCCAAGCCGTCACAACTTTTGCATTGTCTCAGGTACTTGGAGTTGCAGCGCAACGTGCAATAACGGAGATGCGAAAACGCGTGCAACGTCATGTGACCCGACTTCCGATCAATTTCTTCGATTCGACAAAGACAGGCGTTCTAATTTCCAGAATTATGACTGACGCGGAAGGCATCAGGAATCTGGTGGGAACCGGTCTCGTGCAACTGAGCGGTGGATTGATTACAGCTGTGATCGCGCTTGGTGTGCTGTTCTATCTGAGTTGGGAGTTGACGTCAGTCACCTTGCTGATTCTACTGGCGTTCAGTGGCACGATGGCCATGGCCTTTAAACGACTCCGTCCGATTTTTCGCGAGCGAGGAAAAATCAATGCCGACGTTACCGGCCGATTGAACGAAACATTGGGCGGCATTCGTATCGTCAAGGCCTATACCGTTGAACGACGGGAGCAGCGAGTCTTCGCGGTTGGTGTCCATCGACTGCTTCGAAACGTGGCCAAAACGGTCACTGGAGTTTCAGCGATTGCTTCTGTTTCGATGTTGGTCATTGGGGCGATAGGCGTGCTTATGGTTCTCGTCGGCGGTCGAGCCATCCTGGCCGGAACCTTGACGCTCGGTGACTTTGTTGCTTACGTCTTTTTCACGGGTCTAATGGCGGCGCCGCTGGTTCAAATTGCTTCTATTGGTACGCAGATCACCGAGGCGTTTGCCGGTCTCGATAGAATTCGTGAGATCCGTCAAATGGCGACCGAGGACCAGGAGGACGTGATGCGTCAGCCTCTACCCAAGGTGCACGGTGACGTCCATTGCGAGCATATATGGTTTGAGTACACGGAGGGAGTGCCGGTGCTTCGGGACGTGTCGTTTGAGGCTAAGGCTGGTACGACCACGGCCCTTGTGGGGTCCAGTGGGTCCGGCAAGAGCACGCTCATTAGTTTGGTAATGGCGTTCAATCGACCCAAGTCAGGGAGGGTTACCGTAGACGGCTTGGATTTGGCACTGCTGCGACTGCAGGATTATCGTAAGCACCTTGGTGTTGTCTTACAGGACAACTTCTTATTCGATGGCACCATAGCCGACAACATTCGGTTCGCTCGGTCCGATGCGTCCTTGGATGAGATTTGTGAAGTGAGCCGTATCGCACACTGCGACGAGTTCGTTAGCGAGTTCGAAAACGGTTATGACACGGTTGTCGGGGAGCGTGGCGTGAAACTCTCTGGTGGGCAACGGCAACGAATTGCGATTGCCCGTGCGGTCTTGGCTGACCCGCGCATTCTCATCCTCGATGAGGCGACTTCTAGCCTCGATAGTGAGAGTGAAGGATTTATTCAAGATGGGCTACGCAGTCTTCGACACGGGCGCACAACGTTCGTCATAGCGCATCGTCTCTCTACGATCCAGAGCGCAGACCAGATTCTCGTGATCGAGGGTGGCGAGATCAGTGAGCGCGGAAGTCACGAACAACTGTTGGCGCTCGATGGTCGTTACCGGCAACTCTATGAGAAACAGTACAAACTCGAGAAGGATCGGTTTATTAATCCTGGTGAGGACTTCACGCCAGAACTGCCGACCTAACCTGCTGCGCCTAGTCGCGGTTCCACGGTGCTCTAAGTTGCGCCTACTACAAGTAAGACTGAGACTCAGTTTTAGGAGTAAATCTAGGCGTTGCGTCTGCGTCGCTGACTACCTATAGTGACCGAGTGCCAAATGTGGTCCGTCTGGTCACATTCGTGGTGATGTTGACACCTGTCGGTGTAATTGCCCAAATCCCTTCCACGTCCCACGAGATGTACACCGCATGGTGCGCAAGTTGTCACGCGGAAAACGGTACTGGCCAAGTTGACGTGCCCACTGTAACGGCCGAGCCAATGGACTTTACTGATTGTTCAGTAACAACCTCGGAACCAGACGCCGATTGGGAGCTAGTGATCGCACAAGGCGGTCCTGTGGCCGGGCTGTCATCGCAAATGCCTGGATACGGCGATTCGCTGAGCGGAGGTCAAATACATGCGCTTATTAGCTACATTCGTACATTTTGTTCGGAGCCTGGTTGGCCGCTTGGCAATGTGAATTTCTCGAGGCCGATCTTTACGGAAAAGGCGTTTCCCGAGAATGAAGTGGTCATCTTGCCGTCAGTCTCGCACGGTGACGAAGAAAATGGCGGGCAGGGGGTAATTAAGGCAGTCTATGAACGTCGGTTCGGCACCCGGGGCCAGTTCGAAATTAGTGCGCCGTGGCGAATAAATGCCGTTGGCGGCCGCTCAACCGGTCTCAATGACGTCACGCTCGGAGCGAAGTATGTAATACATGCGAATTCAGCATCGACACGAATTCTGAGTGGGGGCGTTGAGGTGAAAATACCCACTGGAATTAAAAACAAGGGTGATGGTGGTAACACAACGGCGTTAGAGCCGTATCTATTGGCCGGCTTTGCAGTCAGTGATTTTTCACTGCAGACCGAGTTGAAGATTGAGGTGCCGATGAGCGACGTGACCGAAGTGACCGAGGTGGTGTACAACGTCTATGGCGGGCGTGACCTTTCTGGACTCCCAAGCACTTGGTCAATTGGTATCGAGCTCAATGGAGTTGACGACAGGCTTGCGGTGACCCCGCAACTCCGCAAAGGGCTGACTAAAACCGGAGCGCTAGCCACGGCGTGGGGCGTGCGTATTCCTATCGTTAATCGACAACGTCAACACGTCCAGTGGGTGGGGTACTTGTTATGGGAGTATCGAGATCCAGTTCGTGCTGCGCCTTGATGGCCGCGGTGTGTGGGGTTGCCCTTCTAAGCATCGGCTCAGCTCGGCTACTGAGCGCTCAAGATGGCGTCATTACCGGGCGGGTGATCACCATGGTGCCAGGCTCAACCGAACCGCTCGTGGTGACAACTAACGTTGGTGTTTGCGGTCAGACTGTTCCTGATGAATCGATTCTCGTTGATGCAACGGGCGGACTGGCGAATGCCGTTGTCGCGGTCGAAGGGCTCGCCGCTAGGCCTGAAACTTTACCGATCCTCGTGTCGAACGACGGATGCCGTTTTCAGCCTCGCGTGCAGGTTTCACATCCCGGTGGGGAAATAGAGCTGACCAGCGCGGACGATGTACTCCACACGAGTCATGCCTACGCCGAAGACGGCCGCTCGCTCTTTAATGTAGCGATCCCGATACCTGGGCTTACGATCACTCGCCAGTTAACGGCTCGAGGCCTAGTTCGGCTCGTTTGCGACACCCACACTTGGATGCGTGGATTCGTGATGGCATCGCTCGACCGCGCGGTTGTCTCCTCCGAGACCGGGTCTTTCCGCATTGAAGGCGTGTCACCCGGCACCTATAAATTGCGGGTTTGGCACGAAAAACTCCAGAGCACGATCCACACCGTCTCTGTGACTGCAGGCGGAGTCACGGAAGTTCTTATCGAAATGGAACTGCCTGGGAAAGTTAAGTCGTAACGTGACAGCAGATCCGAGCTGGGTTGAACATTATTGTGACGAGCGGGATGCGGCGTTTCTCTACCGTGCCCTTGCCGCCGTCGAGCTCGACGAGTCACGCCGGACATTGTTTGAGCGGCTCGCCAAAGTCGAAGACCGACACGTCCAACGCTGGGAGGCTTTGTTCGCCGAACATTCGCAACCGATTCCACAGTATCGACTCTCCTGGCGAACGCGGATGCTCGCGTGGATGGCCCGGCGGTTTGGGGCAGACATGGTCTTGCCGCTACTTCTGGCCGAGGAAGGGCGCGAAGTTACTGCTTATCTTAGGCTGGCCCACGGGACTGCGGACTCACCGGTACACGATGCAGCGTTCCAGATCGCGACCGAGTCGGCCGAGCATGCACGAGAACTATCCGGCTTACTAGGAAGGGAGGGCGAGCCGTGGCACGCTGGTGGAGGCGGTGGATATCTCCGAAGTGTTGTCTACGGGTTTAACGATGGGCTGACTGCGAATTTTGGTCTTGTTGCCGGCGTGATCGGTGCGGGCGTTAGCCCAACCGTGGTGATTATCACCGGTGTTGCTGGCTCCATCGCGGATGCACTCTCGATGGGCGCGAGCGGTTACCTGGCCGCGAAGAGTGCGGCTGAGGTCCACGCTCACCAGATTGAGATGGAGCGCCAGGAACTGGAATTGATGCCTGAAGTTGAAGAAGAAGAGCTTGCACTTATCTATGAGGTAAAGGGGTTTACAGCCGAAAAGGCCAAAGAAACTGCCAAGGTCATGATGCGCGACCCGGTCAAAGCACTTGAAGTCAAGGTTCGCGAGGAATTGGAGTTAACCGAGGCTGAACTCACCCCGGCGATCGACGGTTGGGTGACTGGCAGTGCCACGGCAGTGGGCGCCTTGATACCAATAGCGCCGTTTCTCGTGCTGGATGTTGAGGTAGCCATCTGGGTGTCATTGTTCGTCAGCATGTCGGCACACTTTGCGATCGGTGCTGCTAGAAGTCTTTTCACTGGTCGCAGTGTTTGGGCGAGTGGGCGGGATATGTTTGTCGTGGGTTTCGGTGTAGCTGCGGTGGGTTATCTCGTCGGCGAGGCTATTACACGCATTTTATGATACGCGTGTGGATCAACCTTTGAGCTCTGGCCGCCAGCGTAACCCTACGTTCATAATCCGCTGCAACAGTGTTTCGTAGGACAAGCCTGCACGTTCTGCTGACTCCGCAAAATCCTCGCCGAAAGCTATCTGGGGGTTAGGGTTGGCCTCCAGGACATAGAAGCGTCCATCCCTCGCTAGCCGTAGGTCGATTCGTGCGTAGCCACTCAGTTCAAGTGTGCGATAGACTCGACGGCAGACGCGGTAGATACGCGTTGTCAGTTCTTCTGAAAGTCTTTTTGCAGCGCCAGCCTGAATCCCATGCTTCCGTTGGTACTTAGGGCTCCACTTGACTCGTTCGGTTGCGATCCGGTGCAGGTCGTCTGGCATCTTGGTGAACTTCAGTTCCCACACGGGAAAACACTGCAACCGCTGGTTACCCATGATCCCGACATAGAGTTCGCGCCCCTCAACGAACTGTTCGATGATTGCATCGGTGCCGAGGCTCTTGTGGATGAACTGTACGCGGTCGACAAGTTTGGCATCGTCGTGAACCACCGAGGCTTGCGAGATGCCTAATGAGGCGTCTTGCGTCAGGGATTTCACGATAAGGGGAAACTCCATTCGCTTCGGGCGTGTGACTGCTCGACTCATCCGACACACGGCAAAATCAGGCACCGGAATCTGGTGATACGCGAGGAGTTTTTTCGAAAGCGCTTTATCCCGTGATAGCAGAAGGCCTCTCGGATTACAGCCCGTGTAGGGCATCCGCAGGAGTTCTAGGTAAGCCACGAGATTCTGATCGAAGGACACAACTTCGTGAAACGCCTCAAGCAGGTTGAAGGCGATGTGTGGGTTGCCCTCAGTGATCGCCTGTCGGATACCAGTTAACTCATCTTTTACACCGAGTTGCTGGACGTCATGACCTAGGTCGGCCAATGTCGACAACACATCGTACTCAGTTTTCCACGACACGGTGGCGAGATCGTGTCCGGAGGTATCTCTTGGCGGCACCATGTAGTCGTGCATTAACGCCAAAACACGCAATTTTTTCATGATGCGAATGTGTGTCGAGCCTTGTGTAGAGAGTTCATTGTGAAAGTGACGACGATACTACTGAAAATCTTTAGCTGAGAGTGAACAGTTTTAGGTTGTTGTTCTCCTTTGGAAACGTGCGAGATGCATCGCGACCGCAAGTGCGACCACCGTCGCACCAGTGATGTCGGTCGCTGGACTAGGGTAGAAGAGCAAGAGGCCACCGCTAGTTGCGAATACGCGTTCGGCCCGGTTCGTTTCGGCAAACAGCCAACCGCCTAGTCCCATTGCTAGTGCCGCGATGCCAGTCATGGTGGTCAGCGTCGTTCGGACGACGTCTGGCCATGGTGCTTGAAGCAGAATGCCGAGGCCCTCTGGATTTAAGGTGAAAGTGAACGGTACGAGGAACGCCGGGAGTGTGTACTTCCAAGTCAACATCATTGTCCGGAAGGGATTACCACCTGTGATTGCTGCCGCCGCGAATGGTGATAGCGCCGTCGGCGGACTTACCTCTGATAGCACCGCATAATAGAAGATGAACATGTGGGCGGCCACCTCAGGGACCCCGACGAGCGTCAGCGCCGGAGCAACCATGACAGCGGCGATGATGTAGGACGCCGTCACCGGTACGGCAAGACCGAGTATCCAGACTGCGAGTGCAGCGTATACGACGGTAAAGAAGACGCTGCCGCTGGCCAGGGCGACGATGATGCCAGCGATCTTCAACCCCAATCCAGTCAACGTAACAATGCCGACGATGATTCCGGCTGTGGCCGTGGTTGCGGCGACCGCAAGGACACCGCGCCCACCAGATTCGAGCGCAGCTATAAACCGAGCCGGTTTGAGCGCGTACTCAGCTTTGAGAAAACTGAGCACTACGGCCACAGCCATTGCCGAGAATACTGCCCGGAATGGAGTCATTCCATTTACCAGCAGCACGACGATGACGATCAACGACACGAAGTGATACCCGGATTGGTAAGTAATTGTTCCGAGTGTTGGAAGGTCGGCATCAACTGCACGTGTACCCATGCGTCGTGAATCTGCCTCAATCATCAGCAGAATGGAGAAGTAATAGAGCAGGGCTGGCACCGAAGCCATCATGATGACCTGTAGATACGAGATCTTCAGAAACTCAGCGATCAAGAAAGCAGCCGCGCCCAACGTCGGCGGTGCCATGATTGCACCAATGCCAGACGCTGACAGGATGCCGGCACCAGCCTCTGGTGGGTAACCAGCGCGCCGGAGGAGTGGCCAGGCAACGGCACCCAACGTGACCGTTGTCGCCACACCACTACCAGACACGGTTCCGAGCAAGAATCCTGATAACACAACCGTCCGCCCGGGGCCGCCACTGGATCGTCCCATGGCAGCCATTGCCCAATTGATGAAGAACTGTCCCGCCCCGGAATAATGCAAAATGGCGCCGTAGATTGTGAACAACACGATATAGGTTGATGCGACGTCGAGTGGTACACCGAAGATCCCCTCGAGCGTCATATACAGTGTGCCGACGAGTCGATCGAGCGGATATCCCCGATGGGCGATGAGGCTCAGCCCGACAAAACTGAGTAGCGGACCCAGATAGCCATAGGCCAAAAACGCGAGCGCCGTGACCGGTAAGATCCATCCCACGGTTCGGCGGGTCGCTTCAAGTACCAAGATGATAGTGATGGTCCCTAGTCCAACGTCGATCGCGTTAGGCGTAGCGGCTCGATAAACGAACTGCTCAAAATCGATAACAGGCCAGGCTAGTGCCACGACGCTAGCACCGAGGAGCATCCAATCGACTGCAGTAACTTGGGTACGCGATCCCCGCGAGCTTGGGTAGAGGAGGAATGTTAGTAAGAGCACTGCTAGTAAGAAGGTGATGCGATAGATTTGTGGCTGGACAATACCGATCACCCAGTACAAGGCGTAGGCAGAGAGCCCAACGGCTATGGTGACAGCCAGTTGGCCGGGCACGCCACGCAAGACGCGTGTCGACGACTCGGATTTAGGATCGATAGTGGTTGTCACAACGGATTACTACCGTGTGGCTTCCGGGATTGGATATCCACTTAGGGTTCGTCAGTGTTCGCCCAGACTTGTTGCTCTTCGTAATAGCGAATGGCACCTTCGTGAAACATCGTGGGTGAGCCGACTACAGCAGTATCCAGTGTGAGGTTCTCGGCTTCCGCATGGATTGCCACTAATTCCGCCTGATGTTCAAAGAGTATGCGCGTGATCTCATAGGCTAAGTCAGTGGACATCGATTCGTGAACGGCGAGGATGTTAGCGACTCCGACAGCTGGCACGTCCATTTCCAAATCAGGGTAGACCGACCGTGGTAGAACCATCTCGTGGTATACCGTGTCACCATACTGCGCTCGCAAAACCGGCAGCACCTCATCGCTCGGTAATAGGCGGATCGTCATGCCAGGCGTCGTCGCCAGATCGAGAATGGCACCTGTTGGAAGCCCGCCGCTCCAAAAGAAAGCGTCAATCTTGCCATCCTTAATCGCATTCACGGACTGCGACGCACCGAGACTTTGCCGCGTTATGTCACTGTCAGGGTCGATGCCCGAGGCTTGGAGTACGCGGAAGGCGATGATCTCGGTACCACTGCCTGGCGCACCGGTGGATATGACGTGACCATTCAGGTCGCTGATCCGCTCAATGTTCGTATCAGCCAATGTAACGATATGCGTGTAGTTGGGGTACAGCACTGCGAGTGATCGTGCTGGGACACGACCGAAGTCGGCAAACACACCTCGACCCGCTACGGCATCACTTAAAGAATCAGCGAGCGCGAACGCTATGTCGGCACTACGCTCACTTAAAAACTTCAGATTATCGACCGTACCCGCGGTTACCTCCGCCGTGGCCTCGACGCTATCGAGGTTATCGCTAATGACCTTGGCGATCCCGCCACCGTACGGGTAGTACACACCACCGGTACCACCGGTCGCCACTGAAAGCCAGGTTGTTTTACTAGCTTGTTGGGTCAGTTCTTGCAGGTTGCAACCGAGCGTAGTGATTGTGGCGAGGATGGCCACGCACAAGCTCATTCGCATTCCAAACCGTATGCCATGGAGCCGCTTCTGCCTAATCAATCTCTTCACAACGGTTCCATTCTACATGCTGTCTATCCTATGACTCCACGGCCCGAACGACTCGACATCCTACCCCTTGATTTTCGCCTGCGGTAGCATGGTCCTAACTTGGCTGGGCCAAGGTATTCCTTGGCCAGTGAACTTGAAGGGAAGACTTATGACGACTCAGTTTGATCGTCGCGCGTTCGTTAAATTGGGAGCGGCCGGACTCGGGACTGTAGTTGGCACCGTGAGTGCCTCCAAAGCGCAATCTCAAGACCCCGCACCTTCGTCACCGTTGGTTGTTCCCCCGATCGAGGAAGTCCGAGTGGGCTTCGTCGGCGTTGGACTGCAAGGGGCCTCGCATTGCCGGAACCTTCTTAGGATTGAGGGTGTTCGGCTCGTTGCGGTGTGCGACATCGACGAGTCGAAAGTTTCTCAGGTGCAGGAGTGGGTTGTCCAAGCGGATCAGCCGAGGCCGCGTGGATACGTGCGTGGGGAGCGGGACTTTGAACGGATGTGTCAGGAAGAGGAACTGGATTTGGTCTTCACGGCAACTCCGTGGCGTTGGCACGTACCGGTGTGTGTTGCTGCGATGACGAACGGTAAGCACGCTGCCACAGAGGTGCCCGCGGCTGTCACACTCGATGAGTGTTGGCAGCTCGTGGAAACAGCCGAGCGTACCAAGAAACACTGCGTGATGATGGAGAACGTGAACTACGGGCGTGCTGAGATGATGGTATTCAACATGGTGCGTCAAGGCGTGTTCGGTGAAATTATGCACGGCGAGTGCGGCTACCTGCATGATCTTCGTGAGGTAAAGTTCGAAAACGCGCACGAGGGGCTCTGGCGGCGTGCGCATTCGGTCTCCAGAAATGGCAACCTCTATCCGACGCATGGACTTGGGCCAGTTGCTAATTGTATGGATATCAACCGTGGAGACCAGTTTGACTATCTTGTCTCAATGAGCAGTAACTCTCGGGGCCTTCAACAATATGCTAAGGCGCACTTCCCACCTGATGCACTGGAACGACGCGAGCGATACACGCTCGGTGACGTGAACGTGAGCCTGATTCACACGGTTAATGGCAGAACTATCTTTCTCAGTCACGACACGAATCTTCCCCGACCTTATAGCCGGATTAACCTTGTGCAGGGTACCAAGGGTCTCTTCCAAGGTTATCCTGACCGGGTTTACATCGAGGGTCGAAATGCTCAGCACCAATGGGAGACGGCCGACGCCTACTACGCCGACTACGAGCATCCGCTCTGGCAGGATATTGGCGGTCGCTCACGCGGCGCTGGTCATGGTGGAATGGATTTTTTAGAAGATTACCGGTTGATCAAGTGTCTGCGCGAGGGGCTACCGACCGACATGAACGTGTATGATGCTGCCGCTCTGAGCGCAGTGTCCGAATTGTCGGAGTTGTCTGTAGCCGACGGGAGTCGTCCGAAAACGTTTCCTGACTTTACCCGTGGACAGTGGCAGAATTATCCGCCTCTATCAATCGTACGTGCGTAGTCGTAAATAAGTGAGCCTGCTCCCTCTGCCCTGTGGATAATGTGTTCCGGGGTTGGTCTATCGGTTTCGGCCCTAGGGATCAGCGAGTCACAGCGTTTGGTCTAGAGAACTTCAACGTATGAGCGCTAGGGGCACCAGTGGTCTCGAGATTTCGTGCTATTGCGCTGTCGTAGCCGTGGTCTGATCAATGAGCCAATGGACGAACCAACTGCGGAGTCGTTCTAGCCTGTCTACCAATAGCCATGGTTCACCGTTTCGGGATAAACCGTGCGATGAGCGCGGGTAACGCACCAACTCTACCGGCACCTGACGCTTCTTGAGTGCGATGAACCACTGTTCTCCATCAGCGATTGGGGTCCGGTAATCGTTTTCGGAGTGAATAATGAGTGTTGGTGCAGTTACGTTTTCGACGTAGGAGATGGGTGAGAGCCGGCGGTAGAGTTCACGCTCCTCCCACGGTGCTCCAAAGAATTCATATTCTGTTAGTCCCTGTGCGTCTGAGGCTCCATACCAGCTTTCCCAGTTTGTGATCGAACGGCTTGTCACTGCTGCAGCGAAGCGGTCAGTTGTTGCGGTAAGCCAGTTCGTCATGAAGCCTCCATAGCTTCCACCGGAGACGCCGATACGATTTGGGTCAATATCGGGATATTTCATCAATGTGGCATCCACGCCTCTCAGATAATCCTCAGAGTCGACTTCACCCCAAGCACCGCGAGTCGCGTAGGTGAAGGTATGGCCATAACCAGTCGACCCACGTGGATTCGTGTAGAGCACAAAGAAACCCGCGTTTGACAAGACGTGGAAGGTGCGGAAGAACGTATGACCATATGCGCCATGCGGTCCGCCGTGAATCTTGAGGACCATTGGGTACTGTCGACCGACTTGGTAACCAACTGGTTTAATCACCCATCCTTCGATCTCACTACCGTCATCGACGAACCACGACAACTGTTCAGCTGGCATCAAATCGACGTCGGCGAGCCAGGCGTCGTTGAATGATGTGAGCCGCTGTTCAGCGGTACCATCACCCCGCGCAGAAAAAACCTCGGTGGGTGAATCAGCATCGGTCGCGGTATAAACCATCACCTGGCCATCATTAGCAGTTGACACACTCTGCACTCGGCGGGCACCAGTTGTGACCTGGCGTATTAACCCACCTTGGGTCGTCACTTCAAAAATGTGCGTTGACCCTCCAGTCGAGGCAGAGAATCGCACCATTCCTTCCGGTGTCCACGTGGGTGCACTCGGTGTCAGGTTCCATTCATTGGTAAGCGTTCGTGGTGTGCCAGTAAAGCGCCCCCTCGAATTGAGGCGGACGAGCTTTAGGTCAGTTTCCTCTCCGCGACCAGGTGTTGAGAGATAGGCGAGAAGGGTTCCATCACTCGAAATGGCAACGGACCTTTCTGTTCCAGGATTCGATGTCAGACGGTGCGGTTCGCCGCCTTCGCGACTAATCAGGTAGATATCAGTCGTCAGGTCACGAGCATATTCGTCATCTTCTGACTCGTCACCGGTAAAGTACAAGCGTGAACTGTCAGGAGACCAGACGATACTACCAACGTTGAAATCGAGTGTCGTCAACTGCATGGGCTGGCCACCAGTGGCTGCGACAAGGAACAATTGAGACTTTTCGTCGACAGACGGATGGGGTTGCAGCGCAAGCCGTCCGTCGCGCTTGTATCGCATCGAGGTAACGACACGTCCATCGAACCGCGTGGCATCGAGGGTATGCGTGATCGCATTTGGGGCAATCCAACCGCGTCGTTCGTTTGGGTCTGCGGCACTCGCTGAGTCGACCGGAGCCGGTTCCTTTATGTAGGCAATCCATTCTCCGTCAGGAGACCAAACGGGTGCGCTGTCGACGCCGTCAATGTGGTAAACCTCACCGCCCGGCGAGGTCACGCGTGCAAACCATGTTGTGTTGGTATCTTCACCACGTCGGGACTGCATTGATAAGGTACGGCCGTCTGGTGACCACCGCGGGTCAGATGACTCCTCAGTCGGATCGGTGAAGCGAAACGGCTCACCATCTGGTGCACCGCCGCGTAACTGTTGCATCCAAATCTCACGATGACGCTCATTCTCGCCCTCAACGATGGTCATGACGGTGAAGGCCACGAGATCGCCAGCTGGTGAGATGACGGTCTGACTAACATTGATTTCCTTGTAGTAGTCAGTTGGCAGCAGTCCACTACGCTGGGCGTGAGCATCAGGTGACCACACTGCTAGGGTCCAGAGGCCAAAGAAGAACGTGATTGCTGTGCAGCGCATAGGGCTCCTCCGATGGACAGCGCTCGGCTACCCAAACGGGTCTAGTATGACTGATCTAGTCTGGCGGATACCAACGTACAATACACCAGTCTTTCAGTGAGATATTAAACAGACGATATGAGGTGTCACCATGTCCCGCGTTGCTGTTGTGCAAGCCGCACCTGTTGTATTCAATCGTGATCGGACCCTCGAAATCGTCGCTGACTGGACGAGAGAGGCTGCCGCCGATGGTGCAAAACTCGTCCTGTTTCCCGAAGCGTTTGTTTCTGCATATCCGAAAGGTCTTGATTTTGGGGCTAGAGTCGGCATGCGAACGGCAGCAGGCCGCGACGATTACCTGCGTTATTGGGACAGTGCGGTGGACGTTCCGGGACCATCGGTTGATCGGCTCGGTGCGATTGCAAAGAAGCACAGCGTCCACCTCGTTATTGGTGTCATAGAGCGTTCGGCCGGTACGATGTACTGCACGGTGCTGTTCTTCGACCCAGAGGGTCAGTTGCTTGGGAAGCATCGGAAGTTGATGCCCACTGGGGCTGAGCGTTTAGTATGGGGTTTTGGTGATGGGTCGACGATGCCGGTGTTCGAGACAGCACTGGGCCGACTCGGCGCGGTGATCTGCTGGGAAAACTACATGCCCGCCATGCGGCTCTACATGTACTCCAAGGGGATCCAGATCTACTGTGCGCCCACTGCCGATGATCGTGAGACTTGGGTATCAAGTATGCGACACATCGCGATGGAGGGGCGGTGCTTTGTTCTGTCGGCGAACCAGTACACGAAGCGGAAAGATTTTCCGGACGATTACGATACTGTGCAGGGAAATGATCCGGAGACCGTCGTCTCGCGCGGCGGTAGTTGCATTGTTGACCCATTTGGGCAGTTACTAGCAGGCCCACATTACGAAGGGCCGTCCTTGCTTATTGCTGATTTAGATTCTAGAGACCTTGCTCGTGCCAAGTATGACTTTGACGTGGTCGGGCACTACGCACGTCCAGATGTCTTCAGGTTAGAGGTCAATGAACGGCCTACTGCGGTCGTGGCCGCCAGTGGAGAGTTTCCACCGAATCCGGATGCGAAGCAGCCAAGCGATGTTTCAGATTGAGCGTCGCAGACTTGATGTTGTGGGCGAGCGTGTTTGAGAGGAGTCACTTATGAGGACGATTTATTTGTTAATGGTCGTCTCGGTATTCGGAGGCGCCGGATCGGTGGGTTTCCCTGGTGATGCTGAGGCGCAAACAGAAACACTGCGACTCACTGGTCTAAACGAACCTGTCGAGATCATCAAGGATCGTTGGGGCATCGCACATATTTATGCCAAAACCGAAACCGATTTGTTTTTTGCACAGGGTTTCAACGCCGCACGCGACCGGTTGTTCCAATTCGAGTTGTGGCGCCGAAAAGCAACAGGAACCACGGCAGAGATTTTGGGCCGTCGGGCGCTTCCCAGCGATATTGGTTCTCGGCTCCATCGGTTCCGAGGCAATCTTGCGCAAGAACTGAACCACTATCATCCTCGCGGGGAGACAATCATCAACGCTTTTGTACGCGGCATCAACGCTTATGTTGACCTGACCGTACGGCAACCAGAATTGTTGCCACTTGAATTTCGCTTACTTGGAATAACTCCTGGCCGATGGACGCCGGAAGTAGTGATTTCGCGGCATCAGGGTCTTTTAGCCAATGTGACTAGGGAGTTGGCCTACGGTCAGGCGGTTGCCCGTGTTGGTCCTGAGCAGGTTCGTGAGCTGTCCTGGTTCCGCCCGGGCAATCCAGAATTGGCACTAGACCCCATCATCGATGGTTCTCTTCTATCCGAAGAAATTCTCGACATCTATCGGGCTTTTAAACGGCCAATACGATTTGAGCCAGACGACGTGACACAAGCAGTTCGTGCCGACCGAGCGTCGTTTGAGCGCCTGGCTGCTGCGATGCCTACGGAAATCGCCCTAGCAGCCGAGCAGGAAGCGATCGGGAGTAATAACTGGGTCGTTGGCGGTGGTCGCACTCTAAGTGGGTTTCCCTTTATGGCTAACGACCCGCATCGTGTGCAGCAAGCCCCGTCACTTAGATATTGGGTCCACCTTGTCGGGCCGGGTTGGAACGTCATCGGTGGTGGTGAACCGGTGTTGCCCGGGGTGTCGATCGGACATAACGAGTACGGCGCATGGGGTCTAACGGTGTTCGGTCAGGACAGTGAGGACCTCTATGTTTACGAAACGAATCCCGACAACCCTTCCGAGTATCGATATCACGACCGGTGGGAACGAATGCGGGTCATCGAAGAGCAAATTCTCTTGAAAGGCGAACCACCGGTAACCGTGCAACTGAAGTACACGCGACACGGACCAGTACAGTACGAAGATACTGAAAACCGAAAAGCCTATGCTCTTCGAGCCGCGTGGCTCGACATCGGTTCGGCGCCGTATCTGGCGAGTCTCCGTATGGACCAGGCGCGTAGCTGGGAAGAATTCCGTGAGGCGTGTAGCTATAGTCGGATTCCTGCCGAGAACATGGTGTGGGCTGACCGCGAAAAGAATATTGGTTATCAGGCGGTCGGCGTTTCACCGATTCGTCCGAATTGGAGCGGGCTTGTTCCTGTCCCGGGCGACGGACGGTATGAATGGGATGGCTACCTTCCGATTAAAGCGCTTCCACACGTTGCTAACCCTCCTGAAGAGTACTTCGGAACGGCCAACAACTATATGGTGCCAGATGGGTATCCTTACCTGAACGCCCTGCATTACACATGGGGGGACGAGATGCGCGCGACTCGTCTCAACGAGGTGCTCCGGTCCGGCAGCCGCCATACACTTATCGACATGATGCGACTCCAGCAGGATGAGTTTTCAGTGCCGGCGAAAAATCTTATTCCGTTCCTTCGCGGCCTTACGCTCGACGACCCGGCGGCGAATGATGCACGACGTAGTTTATTACGCTGGGATGCCGTACTGGATCGAGACTCAGTTGATGCAGCGATCTATGTAACTTGGGAACGCCGCCTTATGCAGAACCTTCGCGAACTTTTGGTTCCGGAGTCCATTCGTGACTTCCTAGGTGGCTTGAATATGAAGAAGGTCATCAACTGGTTGGCCGCGCCAGACGGACGTTTCGGTCCAGACCCGATCGAGGGACGAGACCGCCTCCTAGTGCACAGCATGGAAGAAGCGCTTGAGGAGCTTAGAACCCGCCTTGGTCCAGACCAGACTCAGTGGCACTATGGCCAGCCGGATTTCAAACACGCGCTCATTCGTCATCCATTGAGCCCGGCCGTTGACGATGCTACGCGAGCCCGTTTGGACGTGGGGCCTGTAGCGCGAGGTGGCTATGGCCGTAGTTTGAATAACACCGGTAATGGCGACAATCAGACCTCTGGCGCCTCATTCAGAATGATTGCCGACACCGAAGATTGGGACCATGCTGTCGGAACGAACGCTCCCGGTCAGTCAGGGGACCCCGATGACCCACATTACCGGGACTTGTTCGAGTTATGGGCTGCAGGGAAGTATTTTCCGGTATTCTATTCGAGAGCGAAGGTCGAGTCCGTTACTGAGCGGACCGAGCGATTGATGCCGACCGAGCCCCGGTAGCGGAATGACCGGCGGTGGCGTTAGGTGAGGGGAATCCAGATGAAACGGTTGAGTATCGTAGTCGTGCTACTGGTTGCTGTAACGGTGGGATTTGTTCAGGCTGGCAACAAACCTATCCGTGCTCGGAATGGCATGGTTGTGTCCCAGAACGCCATCGCGTCTCAAGTAGGTATTGATGCGCTGGAGGAAGGTGGAACAGCAGTGGATGCTGCTGTGGCCACAGCCTTTGCACTAGCCGTCACGCATCCGACAGCAGGAAACATCGGAGGTGGCGGTTTTCTGGTACATCGGGCAGCATCGGGTGATGCGATTGCCTACGATTTTCGCGAGGTCGCGCCCGCGGGCTCATCGGCAACGATGTGGTTTGAGGACGGAGAGTACTCTTTCGAGCGGCATCACCTCAGCCACCTGTCTGTCGGCGTACCCGGGACTGTTGCGGGGTTGTATCTAGCTTGGCAAGAACATGGCAGTCTGCCCTGGCGGCGCTTGGTCGAACCGGCGATTGCTTTGGCCAGTGATGGATTTACCGTCACTCATGACTTATCGGCATCGCTTAAGCGCGTGTTGCAGCGCATGAGTCAATACCCGCCATCAGTTGCGCATTTTTCAAAAAACGGTGTGCCATACGAGGCTGGTGAGAATTTTTCGCAACCCGACCTAGCCAGCACATTAGAACGGATCGCCAATGAAGGACCAGCTGGGTTCTACCATGGCGAAACGGCCCGTTTGATCGCCGACGAGATGCGCAAGAACGGCGGTTTGATCACTGAAGCAGATTTGGCGAGATATGAGCCGAAAAAGCGGGAACCAATTCGTGGCACCTATCGTGACTACGAGATCATCTCGATGCCCCCACCCAGTTCTGGCGGCACCGTGTTGGTGCAGATGCTCAATGTGTTGGAGGAATATGACCTCGCGTCGCTCGGATTCGGGTCGGCGCAGTCTATGCACCTAATTGCCGAAGCTATGCGCCGCGGCTATGCGGACCGGGCGCTGTATCTCGGCGACCCGGATTTCAATGCTGACATGCCGATTTTGCGTTTAACCTCTAAAGCGTATGCTGCTGAGCAGCGGCTCTCGATAAATACCGAGCGCGCGTCAGTGTCGAGCCCCACAAGTTTCTCCTGGCCGGCTGAAAGTTCAGAAACGACCCACTTTTCAGTCGTGGATCGGGAGCGGAATGCCGTCTCGCTGACTTACACGCTGGAATTTGGCTATGGGTCCGGCATCGTCGTGCCGGGCGGTGGGTTCCTTCTTAACAACGAGATGGGTGACTTCAACGCAGGGCCTGATACGACGAACGCCGACGGTCTAATCGGGACCGAGCCTAACCTGACGGCTCCAGGCAAACGGATGTTATCGAGCATGACGCCAACCATTATCGCCAAGGACGGCCAACTTTTCATGGTTACGGGTACCCCTGGTGGACGGACAATCATCAATACTGTGCTTCAGACCATTCTCAACGTCACAGATTTCGGCATGAACATTCAGGAGGCGATCGATGCTCCGCGCTTTCATCATCAATGGCTACCAGACCGGATCAACTATGAACGGTATGGGTTTTCTCCTGACACTATGCGATTGCTCGAGTCGCGTGGCCACACGCTTCGGGAAGTGATTGACCAAGGGGCAGCGGAAGCGATCCTTTTTAACGTCGAAGAAAATCTACTGGAGGCTGGATTGGACGGTCGTAGACCCGACGGTGGTGCGATAGGCACCGATCAGTAACGAAGATGTGGAGCGGCGACCGTTTCTGATCATCGCTCCGCATTCTTAGTAAGCGCCTAGCATGCCGCCGTCGACCTGGATGGCGGCACCTGTTACATAGCTTGCAGCTTCGGATGAAAGGAAGACGGCGAGATTAGCTAGTTCTTTCGGCTGGCCGAGCCGGCCGATTGGAATGGTTGCAACTGAGGCCTTCCGAATGGCCTCGACAGTCGTGCCCTCCCGTTCGGCATCGACACGGTCCAGTTCATCAATCCGCTCTGTGTAGATCCGCCCAGGTGCGATTACGTTGACTAGAATATTGTCCCTAGCCAGTTCTTTTGACAGGGTTTTCGCCGTGCCTAGTACGCCCATTCGCATCGCGTTCGATAACACCAGGTTTGGAATCGGCTCCCGAATTGACGACGACGCGATTGCTAGGATTCGTCCGTAGCCAGCTCGTTTCATCTGGGGTGCGGCGGCGCGGGCCATGCGGACGAAACTCATGAGGCTGAGTTCGAACGCTGAGGCCCACTGGCCTTCATCGACGTCAGAGAAACCGCCCGGTGGGGGTCCGCCCGCATTGTGGATCAGTATTTCGAGGCCACCGAATTCGTCAATGGCGGTCTGAACCAGTTTCTCACCTGCATCAGCATCCTTGACATTAGCCGCCACAGGGTGGACTTGGGCACCTGTTTCATTGTGGATACGTTCAGCTGCCTCCTCAATCCTCGCCTGATTTCGACTCGCGACTACAACGTGACAACCTTCCTTGGCTAGACCCAAAGCGCATGCGAACCCCAGCCCGCGACTCGACGCACAGACGAGTGCACGCTTTCCCTTTAGTCCAAGTTCCACGATTGATGTTCCTCCCCGCGGCCGGATTAACTCGACCGCATGATGCGCACTAGGGTGTGCTATTGGCGTAAAGGCGTCGGTAAGAGGCGTAGTTAGTTAGAACTTCACGAACGAATCGCCTCGTTTCACTGTAGGGGATTGCATCGACAAAATAATCCTCACGAAGTCCCTCTACGGCGGTCCACCACACCCGAGCAAGGTCTTCACCGGCGTTGTAGGAGGCAGCCACTGGAGCAAGGTGGCCGTCGAACATCGTGAGCAGTCGGCTCGCCAATGCAGCGCCGATTGCAGCGTTCACGCTTGGTTCAATCATTGCGGATTCATCGTTGCTCACGTTTCCCACGCCCACTGACGGACCTATTGCGGCTGCAGTGGCAGGCATGATCTGAAACAGACCGAGAGCCCCAACGGCTGAGCGAGCGCTGGGGTCGAACCTCGATTCTTGACGCATGATGGCATAGAGCATTAGTGGGTCCATCCCGTTTGCCTCAGCAGCAGCTTCGACATCTGACCTGAACGGCCGTGGGTAGACGAGTTGCCAGAAATTTTGCGGTAGATTGCCGGCTGGCCGCCGGAGGAACTCGCCAAAGTGGTTAGTCACGACCCGCGACGCGCGAGCATAATCTCCAGCCGTTGCCAGTGCCATGGCTGTTAGAAAGGCCAGACCGCGATCATGCGATCGTTGCTGGAGAAGTGTCCATGCTGTGTCAGCGGCGTCGAGGGACAGTCCCGCTCGCGCTAATAATGTGGCGGACTGGAGTTCAGGTGCGTCAACGGTGGCGCGTGTAAGTTTCAGTTCCGGGAATGAAAGCCTGCTGCGCGGTGATGAACCATCGGCACTGCTGCCCGCTAATGTTTCGTCACGGAGACGCTCTAACCCGCGTACTCCATAATAGTGGTAGGGATAACGGGTTGTTAGCGAACGGAATGTGTCAACTGCGGTGGCCACCCGCCCAAGCCGTTGCTCGGCGATCCCCAACCAATACAAGGCCGCGGGCGCTAACTCACCCGTTGGACGCCTTCGCACTAAACCGCGGAGGTTGGTCTCTGCACGCTCCAATTGCCCTGATTGCAATGCAGCTATGCCGGCGCGCCACAGGACTGTACGCTGGTCACCAGCGTTCTGGGTAATCCGAAAAAGTTCACGGTAGACGTCCAATCCCTCGTCAACGAGTCCTACGGCGACGAGATACGCGGCTAGCAAGGTACCCGTGTCACGCTTAATACTAAGAGGGGTCCCGGGAACCGTTCCCGTCCACAGGTTGCCGCCCAAGGCTCTCACCTCGTCCGTTCGACCAAGCCTTACCGCTAGGCGAAAGCGGATGAGATGCACCCTTGGAAGCTGACCGTGGGATGGATAGTTCCTGCTGAAGGCGGCGCAGGCCTTGATGGCTTCGTCGTTCGATCGCATTGCATACAAGGTTTCAATCCGCTCCAAGTCAATCTGGTCAAGCTCGGCGGTGCCGGATTCTGCCCACTCATCGAGCAGCTCTAGCGCTATCCGGTATCGAGCAGTTCGGCGCAATCGCCGCACAAGATCGCGATATTGGTTTCTGTCAAACGTAGGCATGCCTTGTGCGCCAGTGAGGCGACGAGCTGCTCCACGGGCTTCCACAAAGACCGCCGCGGACCGGAACTGGAGTTGGGTGTTGCGATAGAGGAGAAGTGCGCGATCTATATCACCGGCTTCTTTATAAATTGTGGCTAAGCCGAGCCTTGCTCGATCAGCGACCGGTCCAGTCCGGGCAAGGCGCAAAGCTTCTTGGTATCTTGTCTCGGCACGGCTTGGGCGCCTCGCTTCACGTAAAATGTCACCGACAGCGACTAAAAGGTCTAAGTTACTTCGTGCCGGTCGTCCATTCGTGAGAGCGGTTAGATAATCGTCGGCAAGACCTGCAGCGCTTCGAGTTACAGTGCTGTCGACGAGTCGGGATAGTGCGAACGAACGCAAGACCGGCTCCTCATCCGCTAGGGACGACCAGAGTGCCTCGCTCTCTTCGACTCGTCCAGCGTTGTTCAAAATCTGTGCTCGGAGGAGACGGGCTTCGATCGGTTCGTCGGGTTCGTCGGTGAGTGCACGCTGAAGTGCGGCGAGTGCGTGACTGAACTCACCGTTATTCAATAGCTGCACTGCATTAGAAAAACGAGGTGGGGGTAACTGGGGCTCCGTGACGGACTGTCCGAGAACAGGAACTGCTGAGAGCCACACAAGAATAAAGGCTTGGTGGATTCTTACTCTCAGGGGTGATGACTGTGACAATGGCATCTCGCGAAGAGTACCACGGACCGACTACAATAGTGGATGAGAAGCCGTGGAAAACACCGGGATGTCGACGGTTCGATGTGGGTCCGCGGCACAGTAACGGGAGATGGTGCGTGAAGATAACACCGGGAAAACTGGCTGGTATGGATGCGGTATCGGATGGACGGGGAGCAATCGCTGCTGCGGCAATGGACCAGCGTGGCTCACTGAAAAAAGCGCTCGGCAAGGCGAAGGGGGGCGATGTCAGTGATGCGATGATGGAGGAGTTTAAGGGGGCGGTGACTGAGGTTCTAACGTCACACGCTAGTGCGATTCTCCTTGATCCCCAGTGGGGGCTTCCTGCGTCGAAGAAGCGGGCTAAGGATGCTGGCTTGCTCCTCGCGTATGAGGAGAGCGGCTACGACAACAATAAACCGGGACGGCTACCAGGGCTCCTCCCAGGATGGTCGGTGCAGCGCTTAAAGGCAGAAGGGGCCAACTGCATTAAGATTCTTCTCTACTACACGCCCTTTGAGACTCGAGAAGTCAATGAGCAGAAGCACGCGTTCATTGAGCGGATCGGCGACGAGTGTCGGGCGAACGACATTCCTTTCTTTCTTGAGCCGGTCGGCTACGACCCGACTGGAGGGGACGAAAAAGGGGCTGATTACGCCAAGATCAAACCCGAAGTGGTCAAGCAGAGCATGGCCGAGTTTACGCAAGACCGATATGGTGTAGACGTGATGAAAGTTGAAGTGCCGGTTAACATGAAATGTGTTGAAGGCGCTAAGGCATTCGGCGGTGCAAGAGTGTACTCACGTGACGAAGCTCTGGATCACTTTCGGGCGGCCGCTGCCGTGGCGACCAAGCCGTTTATTTACCTTTCTGCTGGCGTCAGTAACGCTGAATTTACTGAGTCGCTCGAACTTGCTAACGAATCCGGTGTGAAGTTCTCCGGGGTACTTTGTGGTCGCGCAACCTGGAAGGAAGGGATCCCCGTGTATGCCACTCAAGGCATCGAAGCTTTCCGAAACTGGCTTGAGGGTGAGGGTGTAGACAATATCGGTAACGTTAATGAACGACTGAGGACTGCTCACCCATGGTTCACCGCTTACGGGGCGGCGTCGGCTGACGCGCTTGCCTGAGCACTCTCTTTTTCTGTGTTGAGGTATTCCGTCGAACGACTACGGCGTTTCCATGGTGTTTGAGTACCGTTCGAAAATCCTTGCAGCGCTGGTGGCACACGGTGTGCGACCGACTACAGCGACGCCTCCGGCGCTTGTGAAGGATCACGTCACCGCGCTATATCTCTACGAACTTAGGGCGCTTCGAGCGGCAATGATGCGGGATGAGTTTCCGAAGCGTGAATACGCCGAGCGTGTGGCGCGCTTGCGTGAGCGCTACCACCTTCTGTCGCTGCCAAGTGAGCGATGGGCCGCCCAGGCATAGCACACGATTCAAAGACCAGCAATTACCAGGCCATTTGTTCTAGGACTGATACGGTTTTGCCTCAGTGTGGTACGGCTGCCTGTTCTGACATAACTAGAACCTCAAGTGCCTGCAAGCAGAAATCAGTCACTCTGAATGCTCCACCTCCAACGTTCCGCAGTACGATCATGCCAACTTGCGAGTCTCTAGCGATAAACGCGGCGGCGCGATATCCCGCGACAGAACCGCCGTGGCCATAGGTTACGAAGCCACTACGACGAATTGCCTGAAAACCGACGCCGTATCCGGTAGATAAATCACCGTTCGCTGAGTTGACCCGCGTGAAATTGTCGGCAATGGTTTCACGCGCCAGTACCTCTTCAGGGCCGTGGCCCAGTTGAAAGACCAAGAACTTAGCTAAGTCTCCAACGGTTGTGTACATCGCACCGTTTGGCACTTTGTAACCGCGTCCGCCGTGTTCGCGCGCTGGTGTGTCGGCATCGATGACACCGTCGGCCACGCCGTAACCGGTTGCTAGGTGAGCCTGAATCTCAGGATTTGGCTCGAAGGCGGTCTGAGTCATTCCAAGCGGGCGGAAGATCTCCTCGGTCATGTAGTCGACGTATGGTCGGCTGGAAGCTTTGGCGAGAGCGGCGCCCAGCACAGCGTAGCCGATGTTGGAATAGTGATAACGGGTGTCAGGCTCGAAGCTATACTCGACACGTGGCAAGGCGTTTCGCATCACCTGCGTCCATTCATTCACAGGTCCCACTAGATAGGTCGGTAAGTCCTCTGGCTCACGGCCGAGCCCTGAGGTCATCGTAGCTAGCTGCACGAGAGAGATCGGCGGAGTACCGTCTATCCGATTCTGCACCTCGTTGATCGCAGGTAGATAACGTTCCACCGGATCCGACAAGCTCACAACTCCACGCTCGACGAGTTGCAAGAGCATCAGCGCTGTGAATGGCTTGGTGATTGACCCGATCCTATAGACCGTATCAACCGTTGCAACCTTGTGAGTGGCCATGTCGGCAAAACCGTAGCTCTTGGTCCAGACGAGCGCCCCTCTCTTGACGACGCCTATGGTGACACTACCGATGTCATCCCGTGCTAGTTCGGTTTGGGCCATTTGATCAATTTCGGCCAAGGCCGTTTCGAACTCTGTGCTGGTTTGGGCTCTACTGGGTCGAGCGCTGACCAGTACCACTACCGAACTCACGAGGATACTAATAAGGAGTTGTGTTCTGCTGAATTTCAAGCTGACCATGCGTCACCTCCACGCCGCAGTTGTCGCAGCCGTGACATAACTGCTGTGCCATCGCGGCCGAAATGATCGTGCAATTCAAGATATTCGTGATAGAGCCGATCGTATTGCTGTTCAACTGCAGGGTTCGGTGCGACCGTTTCGGTCTCAAGGTGGGCCATGTTCTTGACTGCCGCCCCGAGTGATGCGTAGCCTCCAATTTGCTGTCCAGCTACCAGGGCACCAAGAATGGAGGCACCCAAGGCCGAGGCATTACCTGAGCTCGCCAGACGAATAGGTCGTTGCGTGATGTCAGCGTAGATTTGGAGTAAGAGCGGACTACGATCGGCCAGACCACCGGTAGCGACAAGTTCGGTTACCGGGATCTGTTCCAGTTCAAATGCGTCGAGCACACGACGAGTCCCGAAACCCGTTGCCTCTATGAGGCTTCTGTAAACTTCGGCCTGAGTGGTCTGGAGTGATAGGCCCACAATAAGTCCGGAAAGGTCGGTGTTGGCTAGGACGGATCGATTGCCGTTCCACCAATCCAGCGCGACCAATCCGTTCCCGCCTGGCTGCGCTGCTGCTGCCGCACTTTCAAGCTGCGCGAATGTGTCTGGGTCCTGCCCGTGATCCGGGTTCACAAACCTAACGAACCAAGCGAAGATATCCCCGACCGCAGCCTGGCCGGCCTCGTAACCGTATAACCCCTCGACGATACCATCCTCCACGATGCCGGCCACTCCCTCAACAGGCGCATGGTGTTCTGCTAGCAACATGTGACAGGTTGAAGTCCCGAGAACGACGACCATGCGACCTGGGGTTACAACTGTTGCGCCTAGGACCGCGGCGTGGGCGTCGATAATTGGGACGGCGACCGGCGTGCCAGGACTCAATGCGAGACGCGAAGCGCTCTCGTCGGTCAACCTTCCCGCGCATTGCCCGGGTGCGAGGATGTCACCCGGGAGCTTGTTCTGGACGAAGTGGCGCATCCGTGGGTCGAGGGCTTCGAAGAATGCCTGAGATGGAAAGCCGTGTGCTCGGCTCCAGAAGCCCTTGTAGCCAGCTCCGCAGGCGTTTCTTACGAGCTTGCCAGTCAATTGAGCGACTACCCAATCTGCAGCCTCCACGATACCCTCGGCGGTTTCATAAATTTCCGGGTCTTCTTCAAGGATCTGTAGCGTTTTGGCGACGAGCCATTCCGGGGAGGTGCGGCCTCCGTAATCGTTAAGAAAGCGCTCACTCCGAGCGATGGCGGTTTCGTTAATTCGATCCGCTTGCGACTGTGCTGCGTGGTGTTTCCAGAGTTTGACCCAAGCGTGCGGACGTTTAACGAATGCCGGGTTCAGGCAGAGTGGTTGATGGCCTCTGTCAACCGGCAGCACCGTTGAGGCGGTGAAGTCAATGCCCATTCCCTTGATTGCATCGGCGGGCACTCCGGCTTCTCGTCTAGCCTCTATCACGACGGCGGTCAGTGCGGTCAGGTAATCTGTAGGATGCTGGAGGGCCCAGTCGGCTTCTAGCGCACCGCCGTCAGGTAGTTCACGGTCGATCACTCCATGCGGATAGTCTGCTACCGCAGTTGCAAGTTGGCGCCCAGTAGCCATCTCTACGATAACCGCTCGGCACGACGCCGTTCCAAAATCTATCCCGATGGAGCACGGGGTAACACTTCGACTCATCGCTGAAACTCGACGGCCTGGTGCTGAGAAAGATCATCGTCCAAATCACCGCAGAGATTAACCCGCAAGCCAAGTTCCTGTGCCATTGCGGACTTCATGACTAGCGCACGATGGGCGTCGACCGCGTTGGGGGTGTACGCCACCTGAATATGATTGGATTGGTGCTTTGCCATAAGCTGGTTACGATTCACTCCATACAGAACAGCGTGCATGATCGGCCACTGCGGAGTAGTCAGTTGCCACCGCCGTTCAGTCTCTTCGTCGGGTAACCGAACAACGCCCCCACGGCCAATATCCATGTGTAAAGCGTTCTGCTCGATGTAAATCCGGCTCCACACAATTTCACCAGGTCTACTGATGCCCTTCAGTGTTGATCCGCCGCGAGGAAAGTACATGGATGGCTGGCGTTCGCCGACGGCACCGGCATAGCCATTAATGAAGTGACTAGCAGGTGCGGCACCAGAGATTTCAAAGACCCACACGAACTCGTTGACTCCGTGGTCACGGACGACCTCGCCCCACCGAACGTCGTGGAGCGTCGTGGATGGGTCAAACCCGAGAGCCATCCAAACCCGGTTGGTGAGCAGTGCATCGACGCCCGCGCACTCGTCGACCTCATTAAAGTGTGGAATAGCCTGACCTTCGAACACCGGACGGCCGTTTGCGCCAACGACTGGCGGTCTATCGGGATTGTTTAATAATCCTTCAGCGAGATCGGAGGCAACACACAGGTCCTTCAAACCCTGTTGGTACTGGATACCTATGGCGCTGCAACCGAACCTGTCGGCGAGGGTCGCGGCTGCGGTGTACATTTTCAAGCCTTCTAAAACTTGGTCTTCGGTAAGGTGTTCGCTTTCATCGGGGCCGAATCGGAATTGCATGCCGCGGTCTAGTAGCCACTTGTAGTGAACACGGGCTGTCTCAGTCTTAACGTTACGCATGGCCGCGTAAAGCGCTGACTGGCTAAGTCGCTCTTTGAAAAGGCCCAAGCGATGCAGTAGTTGGTCAGGGATGATCGCGTTGAACATTCCCATGCAACCCTCATCAAACACGCCGAGTAGTGCTTGGTCAGCTCGAAGATGTGATCCAACTGCGCGACCACGCGCTGCAAATTCTTGAAATTCAACCGGCCACTGGTGATCGTCGAGTGGTCGTGCGTGTGACACGTCGTGCGTGATGTGTCCATGAGTCAGCCATTCGGATAATCCGCGCTTAGCGAAATCGTCTTGGAAGTTCTCACTCCAGACGGAACTGTAAGGGACATTGGCTTTCGTCAGTGAGCCGTTGAGATTGAGTAGGCCCACGAGGCCAGGCCATTCACCGCTCCAGTTGGCCAGGGTCAAGATCGGTCCCTTGTGGCGGATTAAGCCGGCTAGGACATGGCTTGTGTATTGCCAAACTGCTGTCGCAACAACGATTGGTAACTGTGGGTCGATCTGTCTGAAGACCTCCAGTCCGCGTGCTTGACTGTCGATAAAGCCATGTCCGGTGTTCAGGTCGGGCTCATGAGCCCGATGGGTCTCATTACCCAAATCCTTGAACACACCTTGCACCATCTTCTCGAGTGCTTGTTGCGCGGGCCAACACCGCCGGTTGGCACTCGGCCGCGAATCACCGCTGGCAACGATCTGGATGGGGGGTTTATCAGCCATTTACTCTGTAGTTCGGGAAGGCTGGTTCGGGCCGCGGGAGGTTAACGCAGCCGGCAGTTTGTAGCATAACGGAATCCCCATAATTTGGTCCTGCGTTTCTCAATAAGTCTATGACTTTAGATAATTTACTCTCGAAGGGTGGCTAGGTGCTCGTTTACCTTCCATCACTGCGGATTCGATTCCCAAGGCCGTTTTGGTGGTGCCATCCTGTCAGTGAGCGCGTCCTAGGTTAGAATCTGTGCTTTGGCCCGGCTATTGTCTCCCTGCGAGATAGGACAACTCATGACTGATTCTCAGAAACCCACCGGCAAATCGTCCGCCGGTTCTCCACGCAGTAACCCGTTTGAGCGCTTCGTGCCAGACCTCCTGGAGCACGGTGGACGTGACCCAGTTCGAGGTGGACAGCAAACCCTGGACCAACGTCTGTTTCTCCAGTTCCAAGTATTCACCGGTTGTCAGGATGTCGCCCCTCTTGTGGAAGCGGTGCGCGAGAGTGCGCTCGAAGCGGTCGTGTATGTGAACCTGAACGACCCTCGTGGTGTCGGGGTGCTCCTGCTGACAGAGAATCCCGACGTGCTTGCTTCGGCTGGTCGGGCACTCTTTTTGCGCCCTGAATTCACCGGGTTAGAGCCGCTGCCAGATTTCACTATGCTTGGCCGGACCTATGCGAGTGGGCACGAGCCGGATTTGGAAGACTACTTACTGCGAAAAGCTCGGCGAAACGCCTTGAATCCAGCCCATGTTTGGGCGATCTGGTATCCACTGAGGCGCCTCGGGGCTTTCAACCGTCTCGACCGAAGGGAGCAGGGGCAGATCATGGGTGAACATTCCATGATCGGTCGCGGCTATGGTGAAGCCGGCCATGCGGCCGACATTCGGCTTGAGTGTCATGGCTTGGATCGTGATGATAACGAGTTCGTGTTGGGGATCGTCGGGCCCGCTCTCTATCCACTATCGAAACTCATCAAGGACATGCGATCGACTCGTCAGACCTCTGAGTTCATGCACGAGATGGGTCCTTTTTTCATCGGACGTGTTGTCTACCAAGCACCATGTTCAGACTTTCCACCAGCAAGTGGAGACGGCGACTGACGCTTGAAGTCTGATGCCAACTTGTGCCCACGTACTTGCAAAAACCTTGAAGGCGGGTGGTGTTACCACGCTCTTCGGTCTTCCAGGTGGCGAGATCCTCAACTTCGTTGAGGCGGCTAAGCGGGTCGGGATTGATTTCCTGCTGACTCGACACGAAGCCACAGCATCACTGATGGCCGATGCAACTGGTCAAATGCTTCGGCGCCCAGGGGTTTGTGTTTCTACTTTGGGTCCGGGAGCTGTCAACATGACGCTCGGTGTTGCAAACGCTTACCTTGATCGTTCGCCACTTCTCGCGATTACGGCATCGACGGCGACTTCGGCCGCACCTTATGCAACGCATCAAAACCTAGATCTCAGCGCGGTCTATCGTCCATTCACGAAGGCGGTGCTGACTCTTGACGGGCAGGATACTGAGGCCAAGGTGCGCCGTGCTTTCCGTACGGCCATGACACCGCGGATGGGTCCAGTCCACATTGCGTTGCCAAGTGATGTGGCCTGCGCAGAGGACCGACAAACAGTCGATCCCTCAGGCGAAGCGTTTGAGCCACCGCCGATTCCACCGCCGAGCAGCGAGGCTATTGCCAAGATGAGCTCCAGGCTGCGAACATCGAAACGACCCATTCTCATTCTCGGGCTTGACCTTGGGGTCTCCGACGTAGCAGCTGTGCGGAGGTTCGTCGAAGCCCTTAATGTTCCGGTGTTTGTCACTCCCAAGGCAAAAGGCATGTTGGCCGAAGACCATCCGAATTTTTTTGGTGTGTGTGCCGGCGTGTCTGGTGATGGTGCCATCGTAGACTTTCTAGCCAGTGCTGATTTACTCGTGGGTGTTGGATTCGAACCGGTTGAGTCAGAAAAGTTGTGGCATCAGACCATGCCAATCGTCTCAATCGGGCCGTTATCGATTGCTTCGGGTTCCTTTCGGCCAGAGTTGGAGCTCGAAGGCCAAGTGGTGACATCACTAACAGCGTTGTCTCAAGCCGAGTTGGGTCCATTTGCTTGGGATCCCACAGAGTTGGTGGTGTTTCGGCAACGATTAGCTTCGGTCATCGCGCCGGCTAAGACTACGGGGCAAGGTTTGTCGCCTAGTGCGGTTGTGCATCGGCTGCGTGAAGTGCTACCTCGTGAGACGATCGCGACCACCGACGTGGGTTCGGTGAAATTCGTCACGTCGCAGGGATGGACTACTTATGAACCGATGACTTTTTTTGAGTCGAACGGATTGTCTGCCATGAGCTACGCTTTTCCAGCGGCTATGGCGGCTTCACTCATTTTCCGCGATCGTCCGGTGCTCTGTACGATTGGTGATGGGGGCTTCGGAATGACGATGGCGGATGTGGAGACCTGCGTTCGGCTCCGACTACCGATCATAACCGTGGTCTTCAACGACTGCTCACTCAGTCTGATTCAGATGGCACAGGCGCGACGAGGGCTGGCTGACGTGGGTGTACGCTATGGCAAGATTAATTTTGGTATGGCTGCCGAAGCGTTAGGTGCGTGGGGACGTCGGGTCGCAAGCCTTGACGAACTTGGCGCGGCGGTTGCTGAGGGCCGGGGCACCGGACGACCGGTTGTGATTGACGTACCGGTCGACCCGGCCGAGTATCGGATGCATTCGGCGCCACCTACCGTTACCTGACTGACCGGAAAAGGAAAGGTCTGTTGATCGTTACGATACATGCTCATCGCGCATTACTGTTTGCTAGTTTGGTCATAGCAACTGCTACGCTTGTTAGTTGTAGGGCCCCAGTGCTGGAGGAAAGCGGCACCGATAGCTCTCAACGTATTGATGTAGCAGTCTTGGATGTTCGTATCAACGAGTTACTTCGAGTCGGGCACTCCGATGGAATGACCGCCAGTATCTGGGTCGGGGGTGTGACCGGGGAGCCGTGGTACATGCGGGATGCCTCGACTGTGCGAGCTGCGGCGAGCAGCATTAAAACGGCCTACCTTGTTGAATTATTCGACACCTACGCAGAGTCGCTCGATGAATCGGTAAGCGAACTAGCCGAGATAGTAAGCGATGAGTCGCACCCGGCGGTGGCACACTTTAGTGCGGACGACCTCACTGAAATCCGACGGGAGGTCGAGGAGGCTACGGTCAGACGGCTTGGGCACATGATGATCCGCGGTAGTGATGTGTCGAATGTTGTCTACAACGCTTCCGCGAATATGGTTACAGCACTTTTGGGTGGTCCTGGCGCGCTAACCGCACGGATTCAGCGGCGAGATGCGGCATTCAGTGGACTGACAGTACGGCGCTACATGTTGGCCGCGCGAGACGTGACTGGAGACAACGAAGCTACGGCTTCGTCCCTCGCGGCCGTGTTAAGGCGCATCGCCTCCCGTCGTATCGCTGGGATGGAGCCCGATACAATCTCCGCGATATGGGATATTTTGCGTGTGCCTAATGACGATAGTACCGATGGTCGTGTCCATTACTTTAAGAGCGGCAGTCTCAATAGCGACCCGATGGTACGGATTCGTTCAGGATTCTGGCATTTTCCACCGGATGAAACCACCGTCTATGTCGTAATCGTTGAACAACCGGAGCCGGGTAGCCTCTCGAGGGATCAGGCGGGGGAGCGTCTGGCTGAAGTGAGTGTGTCGGTAACCGATGCGGTGCTGGCCGCCCGATGAGCAGGGCGAAGCTCTATTGCTCGTTACGCGGAGGCGAGACTGGCGGCGCAACTACGGGATGGACAGTGGTCGGTCCGACGTCCGGGCGATCGTCAAGCACGAACCCATCACGATTAGGCATCTGCACTTGTGGCAGCGTCTCGGCGTCGAGCCGCTGATTCTCTTCAACGAGATCGTTGAGAAACAGTAAGTAGGCCACAGTCGAGTAGACATCGTCGGCCGAAAGTGTGCCTGGCGTTTCGAACGGCATCGCCCGATTGATGTAATCCCACAGCGTCGTGGCGTATGGCCAGTAGCTTCCAACCGTCCTCAACGGTTGGTCGCTGGCGAGCGTACCCTGTCCTCCAACTAAGATGTCGTTCGGTCCTTCCCGCCCGGTTGCGCCGTGGCATTCCGCACAGCGTGTGACGTAGATGTTTTGTCCTTGGTCTGCCGTTCCTCCTCCGGGCGGCAATCCCTCACCGTCGGGTGCGATACTGATGTCGTAGGCAGCAATCTCTTCGGCCGTTGGGACACGACCAATGTCGTACTGCTGGGACTGTATGCGTCCATAGGTAGTAGTGGCAAACGCGAGGCCCAATCCAACTAGCGCGATTCCAGTTTTACACATGAACATTGTGAACGCTTCCGTCAGAGTGAATCGCCCAACTTTGGATGCCATTGTAGTGATAGTAGCTCGGACCGCGGGCGTCTATTAGCGCCTGACGCGTTGGTTGCACGTAGCCGGTTTCGTCGGTACAGCGCGACTGAAGAACCGTGGACTCCCCAGTCCAGTTCCAGCCAAATCGGAATCTGGTGTGGGCCATTGGCAGGACTGGATTCTGAAGTGCTGCCTCTCGCCAGGTCGCACCGGCGTCTGTGCTGATTTCCACGCGGGTAATTTTTCCCTGTCCCGACCAGGCGATGCCGGTGATTTCATGGTAGCCCCGGTTGCTCAGGGTCATTCCGCCCGAAGGCCGCGTGATGAGCGACTTGGCTTCCATCATAAAGCTGAATTGCCGTGCCTTTCCTCCGGTGAGCATGTCCGTGTATTTTGAGGTTTCATCTTTCGTCATGTAGGGCTGGTCAACGAGCTTGATTCGCCTGAGCCACTTGACATGTATGTTGCCCTCCCACCCTGGAACGAACAGCCGTATGGGATAGCCCTGTTCCGGTCGGAGTGCTTCACCGTTCTGGGCGTAGGCGACCATAACGTCATCAAGTGCTTTCTCGATTGGGACACTGCGCGCCATCTTGCAGGCGTCCGCACCTTCTGCAACGAGCCAGGTGGCATCCGTTTGTACTCCGGTCTGCTCCAGTAACACTGACAGGCGCACCCCAGTCCATTCGCTGCAACTCGTCAGTCCATGCAGGTTCTGTAAAGAAATGTCTGGTGCCTGCCGCCAGTGCGTACCCCCGTTTCCGGAGCATTCAACAAAATGAATCTGGGAATGTGATGGGAACCGCTTTAGTTCGTCTACCGTAAAGATCAGTGGCCGATTGACCAGGCCGTGGATTAGTAGCTCGTGGGTTGACGGGTCTATTGTGGGGACGCCAGCGTGATGCCGCTCAAAGTGGAGCGAAGCCGGTGTGATGATTCCCTCAAGGGCATGTAATGGTGTCCGGCTCGAGGCGTTCTCGCGACTCAGCGAACTACGAAAAGTACGCGTGACGCGCTCCAATGAAGACCGTGTTCCATACTCACTAACCGGTCTACCGAGAAAGGATGGCTGGTTGCTAGGTAGATTCGAAGAGGGGCGGCAGGCCACCAGCGCACTACTGAGGGCTGCGCCCAATTGCAGAAATCGACGACGCCCCTTCGACACAATCGAATTTTTTGGATCCGAAGGACTCATTTAAGACTCCTTAAAGGCTTGTGACCACCTGGGTAAGACGAGAGTTTAAAGACCATATGTGTCCAGATGTGAGGGCATTGTACCTGATGATGTGGTTCGTTCTGTATGACATCTGCCTGCTGTGTTTCATCCTGAATATTGGCATTATGGTCGTGTGGCTATGAGGGCGTGGTGAGTTGAGTGCTTGGTCTCACTGTCATACAGTGAGGGGAGCGGTGGGCCGATATGGATCGTATGCGGATCATGGGTAAGGGAATTGTGCTCTTCTTCGTCACGGTAGCTGTGCCTACAATGGCTACGACCCCTCAAGAGCTGCCGCTAACAATGGAAGTCATCCATTACGCGCGGTCGCTTCAGCCTGGTGAAGTCGTGCGGGTGACCGCGACGTTTTCTCGGCCAGTGAGGACTGTGCGCGCTAGTGCGTTTGGCAGTGTGGTGCCCTTCCAACCGACCAGTGACCAACGGATGTGGAGTGCCCTAGTTGGAATTGACCTGGACGTTAAAATCGGGGAACACCTTATTTCAATTGTTGGCACCTCGCCGAATGGAGTAACCGCACGGACGGAGCATCCCTTGGCAGTGATATCCAAGGAGTTCGCGACACGCCGGCTGACCGTTGCGCCTGAATATGTGACACCCCCGGACGAGGTTATCGAGCGGATTCAGCGTGAAGGGGCGCGCACGACGAAGTTATTCAATACCCAGACACCGATAGCATACTGGAGCGGCGCATTTCTCCGTCCGGTTACTGGAGAGGCGACGAGTGCTTTCGGTCGGCGTAGTGTCTTCAATGGTCAAGCCCGGAGCCCACATAGCGGAGCAGATTTTCGAGCTTCGCAGGGCACTCCGGTTAAAGCACCGAACTCCGGCATCGTCGTACTTGCTAACGATCTCTACTTCTCAGGTAACTGTGTGATCATTGACCACGGACTAGGTCTCTACTCGTTCTTTGCTCATCTCTCTCGAATTGGCGTAGCTGAGGGGGATAGGGTTGCGTCTGGCGATATCATTGGTGACGTCGGTGCAACGGGGCGCGTGACGGGGCCACATTTGCACTGGACCGTCCGTCTGAACACGGCGCGCGTTGACCCTCTGTCGTTGATGGCTGTCCTTGCTGACGGTGGGTAGTGATTTGTAGTCAGTTCAAGTGCTCCACTAACCTACGGAGTCACCGATTACTTTTTGACCTCGGCGGTCTCACAATGGGACGGCCCTCACTGGAGCATGGTTACTGAGGTATGCACTCGACACAGATAGAAACAATTCAATGACTAGTGCTCAGGAACAGGCCCTTATCGAATTCACTCGAGAACTTGTGCGTATCCCTAGTGTTTTGGGCGATGAACAGGCGATGGCGGCACGTGTCCGCGAGGAGATGGAACGACTCGGCTTCGATCAGATAACAGTTGACGAAGCTGGGAACGTTGTCGGCATTGTCGAGGGTCGCCACGACGGGCCGACGCTGCTCTTCGATGCGCACATGGATACCGTCGACGTATTGCCTCGGGATGGCTGGACCTACGACCCTTTTGGAGGAGACCTCCAAGACGATCGGATCTACGGGCGCGGTAGTTCGGATATGAAAGGGGCGCTTGCCGCGATGATTCATGGCGTTGCGGGTATGGACCGAGAGGCTACGAAAGGACGTGCCATCATTTCTGGATCGGTTGGGGAGGAACTGATTGAAGGCGCAGCCCTCCGGCATGTCATGCAGTCCGTCCGTCCTGACTATGTTGTTATCGGAGAATCCTCTGAACTCCATTTGGTCCGCGCTGGACGAGGTCGTGCTGAACTCGTCATAGAGACCCATGGGCGCCCATCGCATGCCTCGACGCCGGACCGCGGACTCAATGCCGTGCACATCATGCGCGATGTAATTGCTGAACTTGAAGCACTCGTGATGCCAACCCATCCGTTTGTAGGTTGTGGTGTTATGTGTTTGACCGACCTAATCTCGATACCGTATCCCGCCCACTCGGTTGTTCCGAGCGGATGCCGTGCCACTTACGAACGCAGGTTGTTACCCGGGGAAACGAAGGAATCGCTATTTAGTGAAATACAAGAGGCTGTCAATCGAGTGGCCGCAACTGACACAACTGTTCGGTTGGCAACGACCAACTACGAGAGTTACACCGGTATGCGGTGGGAAGAACCGAAGTGGTACCCGCCCTGGGAGATAGACGAATCGCATACCCTAGTGCAGCAGGCGCTGGTCGGGTTACGTCGTACTCAACTCGAGCCCTCAATGCGGAGCTACCAGTTCTGTACGAATGCTGCCTATAGTGCAGGAGCTGCTGGTATTCCAACGATCGGCTTTGGGCCGTCTTCAGAACATCACGCACATGTGTGTGACGAGCATCTAGAAGTGAGTCAGCTACTCGGAGCTGCCACAGGCTACAGAGCAATCGCAGACGCAATGCTCGCGTTCTAGTTGGCCAGGGAAGGCTCCACCGCTGCCAATACAGGGCGTTAATTGGTGACTATCGTGCCAACTCTACTAAAGTACGGATGCGTTCAGCATCGGTGACGCTCAGCGAGAACTCGGACGAGTCCGGCTCAATGCCCATGTAGCAATCCGGATTGCGAAAGGTCATAGCGCTCTCAATTTTCTTAGTGCCTGTGACGTGAATTTCCCGTGCTCCGGTCGCCCCGAGAATTGTTGGTAGACTCCGCTCGTCTATACTGCCACCAGGCATGACAATAATACGGTCGCCAGCTTGGGTGATGAGCTCGCGAAGCAGCTCGATCCCTTCGACTGCGGTCGCTCTTTGACCCGAGGTCAACACCCGTTCAATGTGTAACCCGACTAAGGCTTCCAGTGACTGTGTTGGGTTGCCGGCCATGTCGAACGCACGATGAAACGTGACCGCCATCGGCCTGGCTTGTTCCGTAAGTTGTTCTGTGCGACGAACGTCGACATCGCCATCCGGTGTCAGCAGACCGAAGACGACACCGTTACTCCCTAACCGTTTGGCCATCTCGACGTCGCGTTGCATCGACGCGAATTCGGTGTCGGAATAAAGAAAATCACCACCCCGGGGTCGAATCATCACCTGAATTTCGATTGTCGTACGCTGTCGAGTTACCGCGATCGTGCCTGCACTCGGGGTCAACCCGCCTTCACGTAACGCAGCACAGAGTTCGATACGATGCGCGCCGCCAGCCTCAGCTGCAATCGCGCTGTCGACCGAGTCGACGCATGCCTCGACGAGAATTTCATGTGGCATATTTATTAATCGGAAGTTTCACGGTCTGCGTATAACTAGACACTGAAGGATGGTAACTCTAGTCATCCAAAATATGACCACAGTCCAACGACCACGACGCTGATGATGATGGTCATAATTTTTTCGTTTGTCCGGCCGGCGATCTCGGCAGTGTGGTTCCTCCAGTCGAGCGTTACATCGGCAAGGCTTTCGATGTCACGCCGTTCGCTCGGTCGGCTCAGCCAGAACATCATTCCGACCGAGACGAAGAAGAGGATAACTGAGAAATTTAGGAAACTGAATTCTACTAATGCGTTTAGGCCACCGAGGTTCCAACCCAGACCGTTGTGAAGAACATCGAGCAAGAAGCGTCCGCCACCTATAACGCCTCCAAAGACCAGCGTGGTTAACGCTGCCCGCGCTGTGGCTCCCTTCCAGAGAATGCCGACGAGGAACACCGCTGTGATCGGCGCAGCCAGACTTGCCTGAATGCTCTGGAGGTATTGGTAGATCTCATTGTTCAAGTGCTGAATGAATGGAATCCAAAGAATGCTGACGACGACGATCACTGCCGTTGTTATGCGCCCGACAAAGACCAGCGTTTTTTCAGCAGCGTCTGGGCGCCGCTTTTTGTAGACGTCCATCGTAAGAAGGGTTGAGCACGAATTAAAAACTGAACTGAGGGATGACATGAGTGCTGCCAGTAGAGCGGCGATCATTAAGCTTTGCACTCCAGCCGGCAGTAGTCGGAGCACTAAAAGTGGGTAGGCGTTGTCACCGGTCACGTCCGCTGGCCAGAGTGCCTTAGCGATGAGGCCTGGCAGGACGAGGATGAAAACAGGAAGGATTTTAAGCGCAGCGCAGAGGATGGTTCCTTTGCGAGCTTCATGGACGTTTTTCGCTGAAAGTGTCTTCTGGACGATCACCTGGTCAGTACACCAATACCAAACGCCAAGGATCATCGTGCCAAGAGTTGTTCCTGGCCACGGGTAGACTGAGTCGCTAGCTGGCTTCAGCATGTGGAAAAAATCGTCAGGAAGCGCCGCTCTTAAGTTGGCGAAGCCGCCTATCTCACTCAGTCCGAGTGTTGTCAGTAGAATCGCACCACCGATTAGGATGAACGCTTGAATCAGGTCGGTGTAAATTACAGCCGCGAGACCGCCAGCGATCGTGTAAGCGCCGGTTGCAATTACCAGCAGGATCGCTGAAGTCATATAGTCCCAGCCGAAAACTTCCCGGATTAATATCCCCCCAGCGAATAACGAAACAGAAATTTTTGTAAAGATGTACGCAAAGATCGAAATCCACGTGAGATAGGCACGACACCCAGAGCTGAATCTTCGCTCCAAGAACTCCGGCATCGTGAAAACGCGAGTCTTCAAGTAATGCGGTAAGAACAGCCATCCCAGAATAAAGAGGCACAAGCTGGCGGACCACTCGTAGGCTCCAACCGCGAGGCCAGACGAGGCGCCCGAACCGGCCAAACCAATGAAATGTTCGCTACCGATGTTTGTGGCGAAAACCGAAGCCCCAATAGCGAACCAGCCGACGTGTTGGCCAGCTAGGAAGTAGTCACGGCTCGTTCGCTCTTTGCGAGCGAAGTGGAAGCCGATGGAGAAGATCCCGAGAAAGTAGACGATGAGGATGCTGGTGCCGAGCATACCGCGTCAGCGCGCCAAGTAAACTCCGCGCATCTTTCCCAGATCAGTGGGGGTAAACACTTCGTGTGGATTCAGGCATGTGCCGGACAAAAGCAGCATGGTTAGTTGAGCAGAGTCAACGAAGAATTATATGTGTTTCTACAGCCACAGTCGTCTGTGGGCCCGTGTTTCTACCCTGAGTTGACGGTACTTCATCGACCTCTTACGCCCAGCAAGATGTCCATGGTCAATTGATCAAGTCGCTCGTATGGTAGCCGCCGCATACCGATTTGACTCCGGTTGAAGCCGTAGCCAAGGAGTTCCTTGGCGTGCGACTTCCGGTACTTTCCGACTTTTGGAACACCGGGGCGGGGTGAAGAGATTTCCGAAAGGATTTCTTGAATCTCGGTGTCACCGTTCCAACAAAGTGCTTTATCTTTCAAAATGAGATAGTTCCGCATACAACCACGGGCAAAGTCCTTGACGCCCTCGTTGTCCTCAGTGCGGTAAGCATGGGCATCGAAGTGACGTGGGTTCTCGTAGCCGACATCTTCGAGGAACTTTACAAGGAAAAACGCTGCTTTGGGGTTCGCTGAAGCAAAGCGAAAGTCCTGGTCGTAACGCCCGATGACTTGATCGTTCAGGTCAATGTGAAAGAGTTTTCCGGCCTCCCAGGCTTGTGCGACGGCGTGCGTGATGTTGAGTCCGGCCATATGCTCGTGGGCCACCTCAGGGTTGACTCCGACCATGTCGGCGTGTGTGAGTGAATTAATAAAGCCAAGATAGGCACCGGTTGTAGGGAAGTAAGTGTCGCCGCGTGGTTCGTTCGGTTTCGCTTCAAGCGCGATACGGTAACCATATTTGTTCGCGAGGTTGTACTCACACACATAGTTAACCGCGTCACGCAGGCGTACGATTGCCTCATCTGGCCGTCGGCAGGCATCGGTTTCTGTACCCTCACGGCCGCCCCACATGACGTAGGTCTTCGCACCAAGCTCAGCTCCAAGGTCCATTGCGCGGAGAGTTTTCTGCAACGCATAGGCGCGCACGGCGGGATCATTGGACGAAAAGGCACCATCTCGAAAAATCGGATCGAAAAATAGATTCGCGCTGACCATGGATGTCACGACACCCTGGTTGATGCAGGTTTTCTTGAAGTCCCTGACGATCCGATCGCGATCGCTAGAGGAGGCATCAATTGGCACCAGGTCGTTGTCATGTAAGTTAACGCCCCAGGCACCGACCTCAGCAAGCAAACGGACTAAATCGTTCGGCTTAACTGGAGGCCGCACTGCGTCACCAAACGGGTCCCGTCCACGATTACCTACAGTCCACAATCCGAAAGAGAACTTATGTTCTGGGCGAGGTGCGTAGAGGTCGTCATGCATGTATCAATCCTCGTGGATTCTCTGTCGTAAGGAAGTCAATCCTCAGCACTGGATTCAAGATTGCTTTGTAAACTCGGGAATTGTTTTGAGCGCCGGATACAGTGTTCGATATCGCGCGTACTGACGTGCTAGGAGTTCGACGTCGACGTCGGTTGGGTCTGTGCGAGTGGCTATGGTCACGGTGGTGTCACACGCCTCGTCAACGGAAGACCATACGCCGGTACCAACGCCGGCCAAGAGCGCTGCTCCATATGCCGCGCCCTCTTCTGCGGCGAGCGTCGTTACCTGTTGGCGGTAAACGTTAGCCTGAATCTTCCGCCAGAGCGCTGACCGCGCGCCACCTCCGCCCAGTCGTATCTCGTGAACCGGTACTTTCATAGTTTCAAGAATTGTGAAGGAGTCCTGGAGACTGAACGCAACGCCTTCCAGAATGGCGCGTACAACATGGGCACGCGTATGCGTTGCCGAAAGACCCACCAACGCGCCACGAGCATTAGGGTCGAGATGAGGCGTCCGTTCACCCATTAGATACGGTGCCCAGAGAACGCCATCGCTACCTGTTGGGGCTGTCGCGGCTTCGTCAGCGAGACGGTCGTAAGGGTCACGACCATCGTCTTCGCCCGCGCCAAACTGGCTCTTGAACCAGCTGAGTGAGAGCCCAGCTGCCTGCGTTACGCCCATGGTGTGCCAGCGGTTGGGAACGGCGTGGCAGAAAGTGTGGACCCGTCCTTCTGGGTCTAGAGCGGGTTGGTCGGTCGCCGCGAACACCACCCCTGAGGTGCCGATCGTCGCACTTACGGCACCCGGCTTCACAATCCCCATGCCAACCGCACCAGCCGACTGATCGCCGCCGCCAGCCACCACCGGCGTACCTGCTGTGAGGCCAAGCTTGTCTGCGAGCCGGGGAGTGATCTGACCTGTGATTTCCGGGCCTTCGTGAACGGACGGCAACATCTTAAGATCGAGATTCGTTGCTCTGAGCATTTCTGCAGACCATTGTCGGCGCGCTACATCAAGAAGGAGTGTGCCCGAAGCATCAGCCATATCGGTTGCTCGCTCACCAGTTAATTTGAATCGGACGTAATCCTTGGGTAGCAGAATGGTCTGGACCTTGTTCCACAGCTTCGGTTCGTGGGTCCGGACCCAGAGGAGCTTCGGTAGCGTGAAACCGGTCAACGCGGGATTCGACGTCAGTTCGATCAGGCGCTCACGACCCACCTGCTCGTTAAGCCATTGACATTCGGTCTCGGTGCGTTGGTCGCACCAGATGAGCGCGGGTCGAACGATACTGTCGTCAGCGCCGAGGAGAACTGAACCGTGCATCTGTCCCGATAGGCCGATGCCTCGGATGTCGCTGCTCGAACACGACGCATTGGTTAGTGCTGCGCGCACGGCCACCTGGGTGGCACGCCACCAGTCATCGGGGGACTGCTCAGCCCATCCAGGCTGCGGTGAAGTGAAGTCCTCGTGCTCTTCGGTTGCCGAGGCGATGACCGACCCGGTCTCGTCTATAAGGAGTGCACGGCTTCCACTGGTACCGACATCGAGGCCAAGAAGTGCCATTCAGGTCCTAAGGATAGCGCACGACCAGCGAAAATTATGCTGGTCGCTTTGGTGGTGCGGCTTACGAGAGGCAATAAGAACTTTCGGGCTCCTCGGCTTACCGCTTTCGATGGCAACAACCACGTGATCGTGACATGATGTGAGCGTTTTTTGGAAGTTCTGGGCCGAGAGTTGTGGTCGATCGCTGGAACGAGGAGTTTCACGGTCTTCAAGGAGGGGTCACATGAGTGGTCAGAAATTTCGGATTTCACGTCGCCATTTCCTCGGCGCTTCTGTAGCTGCAGGGCTCGGTGGAGTTTCCACAGGTCTGATGGGTACGAGTGTAGAGGCCAAGCAGCGTCCCGTGCCTGCAATAGGCCTTGAGGGGCTCCGCCCAGGTGGAATAGTTGACGAGGCATATTGGTGGAAGGTTCGCTCGCAGTTCAACATTGTTGATGGGCTGGCCTTCATGAATAACGGCACTCAGGGCCCAATGCCCCGAGTTGTTCTCGAAAAAAACGAACGTATTTTGCGTGAAATCGCTGAAGACCCATCGGACAACTATCGTCGGGACGACATCAACGCGGTTCGAGAAAAGGTCGCACCCTTTGTTGGCGCCGACCCCTCTGAAATCGCCTTGACCCGAAGCACGACGGAAGGGATGAACATCTTCGCTCACGGGCTCGACTGGCGTGAGGGTGACGAAGTACTTATGAATTCACACGAGCACGGTGGTGGGCGAGGACCGTACCTGTCACTTATGGAGCGCAAGGGCATCAGGATCAATGTGATTGACCTACCGTCACCACCTGAGAGCACGGACCAGATCGTCAACCTCTACGAGCAGGCGATTACTTCGCGGACCCGTGCCATCATGGTGAGCCATATTACCTACGTGACTGGGCTCGTGACACCAATCAAGATGCTATCTGAGATGGCGCATCGACACGGTGTCCTTGTGTCTGTTGATGGCGCTCACCCACTCGGCATGATCGATCTTAACTTCCACGAAATGGGTTGCGACCACTATTCGGCTGCGGGGCAGAAATGGTTACTCGCGGGTGGTGGTACCGGGGTCTGTTACGTCAAGGGTGACATTCAGGATCAAGTGTGGCCGCTCATGGGCGGGCCACCACGTGAGGGCGCGACGGCCACGCGTTATGAGTCGGTTGGTCAGCACCACATTCCATCGGTGCTCGGCATGGGTGACGCGGTGGACCTCCAGGAGACGATAGGGAAGCGGAACATCGAGGAACGGGACCGACAACTCAGTAACCGGTTGAGAGAGGGGTTAAACGAGATCCCTGGTGTACACCTGTGGACGTCAAGTGACCGAGGTCTTAGTGCTGGACTGACCCTGTTTTCGGTTCATGATATTCCGATGCAGAATGTTGTCACGGCTCTTTTTGATGAGTTCCGTGTACACATTCGAACTATGGGCACTGGTAATCTAAACGGCGTTCGTGCCTCAACCCACTTCTATAACATGCCGCATGAGGTGGACCGTCTATTAGAAGGAGTTCGGCATATTGCGGCGAATGCAGGTAACTACATGACGACGTCTGGATAGCCGGCGGCCGAATTACCGACGCGCGGCGGGTTTTACCTGCCGCGCGAAAGTTGCTGTCCTGGTATGTTCCATTCGACACTGATTTGGAGGAGGGTGTCATGTTACGAAAAAGTCTAAGATTTGCGGCCCTGTTATTAATTAGCGTGGTCACATGGGCGTGTAGTGGTGACACGGACCAAGGTGAGGTCACGTCAGAACCCACAGAGCAAGAGATTGTTGCGATGGCTCGTGGTATCCACGAGCGGGCACTTACGATCGATACGCACGACGATATTCCATTTAACTTTGCCACCGGAGAGGTGGACCCTGGCGTGCGGGGTGATCGGCAACTCGATTTACCCAAGATGCGCGAGGGTCTTCTCGACGTGGGATTTTTCATAGTGTTTGTCGGACAAACTGAGCGCACGGTCGAGAATTACGAGCAGGCTAAAGCCGACGCGATGACGAAGTTCGAAGCGATTCACCGGATGACTGAGGAAATGTACCCGGATGAGATCGAGCTAGCCTACTCGGCCGATGACGTCGAGCGGATACATGCGAGCGGTAAGCTGGTGGCCATGATAGGAATTGAGAATGGTTATGTCATCGGTCAGGATGTTTCCCTACTTCAGAAGTATCACGAACTGGGCGCGCGTTATATTACGCTCGCGCACGGTGGTCACAATGACATCGCCGATTCGGCAACTCCGCGTGAGAACGAACCTGAATCCGAGCACGACGGATTAAGCGAGTTTGGTGAAGAGGTTGTGGCCGAGATGAATCGTCTTGGGATCATGGTCGACGTATCCCATATCGCAAAGCAGGCGATGCTTGATGCGGCAGCGGCATCTCAGGCTCCGGTGATTGCTTCGCACTCTAGCACGGTCACTATTAATCCCCATCCTCGTAACATGGATGATGAGCAACTACTCGCGCTCCGCGACAATGGTGGTGTGATGCAGACCGTTGCCCTTGGTTCGTTTGTTAAGGCGCCGCCGCCAGAGAAACAGGAGGCGGTCGCTGCGCTTCGAGAGGAGATGGGAATTGAAGGACGCGCCGGGGTGCGCAATCTTAGCGACGAGTTACGTGCTGATTACGACCGTCGTATGGCCGAACTTGACGAGCAGTGGCCTCCGGCCAATGTACAGGATTTCGTCGACCACATCGACCATGCTGTCGGGCTGATTGGTCTCGATCATGTGGGCATAAGTTCCGATTTTGATGGTGGCGGGGGAATCGTTGGCTGGAACGATGCCAGTGAAACGTTTAACGTCACGTTGGAACTTGTTCGACGTGGATATAGTGAAGAGGAAATCACCCAACTCTGGGGGGGCAACTTGCTTCGAGTACTACGTGATGTGGAGCGTGTGGCCCAGGAACTGCAAGGGTAAACGTCCAACTAGCGCAGGTGATGACGATTGAGCAATCAGTGCAGAGCCTGGGTCGTCCATTGGAACGAGGATAGCGGAGCATGCCGTTAACTTCATTTGAGGAACTGCCGGGGTCGGCGCGTTTGTGGATCTTCGCTGCTGATCACGAGCTTTCATACCAAGACTCCGACCGCTTACTCGGTGAAATCGACAGGTTCCTGATGGAATGGACCGCTCATCGGTCACACTTGACTGCTGGTCGTGACTGGAAATTTAAACGCTTTTTGTTCATAGGTGTCGACGAATCGGCAGCTGGAGCGTCAGGGTGTTCCGTTGATGCACTGGTGCGTGAAATTCAGCGCTTGGAGAAGGTGATCGGTGTGACGTTAGCCGACCGTGGGCCTGTGCTTTTCCGACGGGGTGATGCTATTGAGCGTGTGTCGCGTGGCCAGTTTGCTAACCTTGCTGGCGTAGGTGACGTAAGCCCGGAGACCTGTGTTTTCGATAACACGCTTTCGACCGTTGGCGATGTACGTGCTGGACGCTGGGAGATTCCAGCGCGTGAGGCCTGGCATGGCCGGGCGTTTTTCTAAGTCGAGGTCGGTGAGTAGTGATATGAAAGGCGGACATCCACTGAACGGGACGTTCTCGAATGTGCGAACGAACCGGTAGGTTAGCCTTGATGCCAGTGCTAAAGGCAAAAATGGCCAGTCTCCAATCGATGCTGCGCGAGATGAAGCAGATGGTCATTTGTTTCTCGGGCGGTGTCGATTCTGGCTATCTTTTAGCCGAAGCGGTCGCGGTCGTTGGTGGAGATGCCGTTGCACTTACGGCTGTGTCGCCGAGCTTGGCTCCTGAAGAAGGTGCTGATGCACGCCGCCTTGCCGAACAGCTTGGCGCTCGCCATGTGCTCGTCCAGACCCACGAACTCGATGACCCGCGATACGCTGCTAATCCAATCAACCGATGTTATTTCTGCAAAGTTGAGACCTACGAAGTGGCAACAAGGCAGGCACGTCGCTTCGGGATTCCCCACGTACTCGACGGATTCAACGTTGATGATCGTGGAGATTATCGCCCAGGGCGAAAAGCGGCACTTGAGCGAGGTGTCCGGTCGCCACTCGACGAGTTGGGTTTTACGAAGAACGACATTCGTGAAGCAGCTCGCCGTATCGGTTTACCGGTGTGGGATAAACCGGCACTAGCGTGCCTGTCGAGCCGGTTTCCATACGGGACAAAGATTACCCCGGAGCGTCTTCGACAAGTGTGGCTTTGTGAGCGCACACTGCATGCTCAGGGGTTTCAGGTGTGTCGAGTCCGGTACGATGATTTGGTCGCGCGGATCGAGGTAGAGCCGGAAGAGATACCGCGATTACTTGAGTCAGACCTGCGCGACCTTGTCGTGCGCGAGTTTCGTGCCGCAGGTTTCAAGGACGTCACGGTCGACCTTCAGGGCTACCGCACTGGTTCGTTGAATGAGATGAAATCTAGGTCAGCCGAGGTCGTGTCTCTTACCGCGAGCGGGTGTTGATGTTCCGACCGAAGGTGGCGCAAGTGTGGTTGGCAACCCCCGTGCTCACTGCGTAACCAAGCGACTAAGTTTCTCAAGATCAGGCACTGAGAAGTAAATTCTCCCGTCTTCGAGCCGGTTGTTAGAATAGATTTTCCAAGCGACTGGATTGGGGTCTTCTGAGGAGTTAACGTGATGACGAAGCGTCTAGTATGGATGCTTGGGCTGGGTGTGTCCGTTTTATGCGGATGTGTCGGTTCGAGTCCAGTGCCCGAAGAGAACAATACGGTTCCTGCGTCGCGAACAGGGTTGGTTTCGGCCGATAAGAACGACTATCCGGTGTTTCCCAATTCCGATGAAGGTGCTGACCCTCAGGTATCGGCTGAGGATGGCGGTTCCGGATTCGCCGGCGAAGCATGGGAAACGAACCTTGATTTCGACCTAATGGGTGATCCCTCAGCGGTAAGGGGAGGGGTTATTCGGTCCCATCAGTTGGACTTTCCGACTACCTTTCGATCCCGCGGTCCGAACACAACGGAGTTCGACCTGATGCTAGATGGCCTCGTATACGAAGGGTTACTGACGCTTCATCCCACGACCACCGAATGGATGCCGGCCCTTGCTACGCATTGGCAGATTTCGCCTGACCGGCTGACGTATCGATATCGGATTAATCCGAACGCTAGATTTTCTGACGGTGAACCCGTAACAGCCGATGATGTTGTGGCAACTTGGGAGTTGATGATGGATCCCGGACTGCAGGATCCTGCGGCTAGGCTCGTCTACGGGAAATACAACAGACCTGTGGCGGAAACACCATACATCGTCAGTGTGACGAGTACGCAACTCAACTGGAGAAACTTCCTCTATTTCTCGTCAATGCCGATCTATCCAGCTCACGTGCTCAACACGATCGATGGGGAAACATACCTCAGGGATTACAACTATAAGATGTTGCCTGGGACGGGTCCCTATATTGTGAATGAAGCCGATGTTGATAGAGGTAATCGTGTCGTCATCCGCCGGCGTTCTGATTACTGGGCGGAGAGTTCTCGCCGTAACGTCGGCCTACATAACTTTGATGAGATACATCAGATCGTTGTCCGTGACGATAATCTCGCGTTCGAGATGTTTAAACGAGGAGATCTCGACTATTACCACGTCAATGTCTCACGTGAATGGGTTGAAGAACTTGATACCGAGCCAGTCCAGCGCGGTTTATTGCAGAAGCGGAAGGTGTTTAATGAGTATCCGCTGGGGATGTCCGGTATAGCCTTCAATGCCCGACGTGAGCCCTGGCAGGATGTTCGTGTGCGGCGCGCGCTCGCGCACCTTTACAATCGCCAATTGATGATCGAGAAACTGTTCTTTGGTGAGTACTTCCGTAAGACGAGCTATTTTTCCGGACCCTACCGGAATCCAGGCAACCCCGACATTCGCTACGACCCCGAGCTAGCGGTTTCGTTGCTCGCTGAAGCTGGATGGACCGAGCGAAATTCTCAGGGGCGTCTCGTAAAGGATGGCCAGTCATTGACCGCCGAGTTGCTTTATGGCCAACAGGGTCTGGAACCAAGCTTCACGATGTTTCAGGAAGACCTCCGTCGAGTTGGGATCACGCTGAACCTCAGACTTGTAACTTTTGAGACGATGATCCAGTTGATCGATGAGCGACGGTTTGACCTCGTGTCGGTTGCTTATACCGGTTTACTGTTTCCAAATCCGGAAACGACGTTTCATTCCTCGTTGGCGGATGTCGATAACACGAACAATATTACCGCTGTCAAGAGTCCACGGATCGACGAATTACTCATTCGGTATGACACGGAATTCGATCAGCAAGCGCGAGAGGAGATTATCCGCGAGGTCGATGGAATTCTTGGCGACCTTCATAACTACATTCTTGGCTGGGAAGCGCCTTTCTTCCGGATTGCATTCTGGAACAGGTTCGGCGCCCCCGAAGGTTACCTGAGTCGCTTTGGCTACTATCGCGACCCATTGTCGTTATGGTGGGTCGATCCCCAGAAAGAGGCGAGTTGGCGGCAGGCAATGGCGAGCACTTCCGAAAGAATGGAGCTGGGTGAGACCGATGTTCATTATTGGGAACAGTATGTTGAGGGCTCTGCCGAATTAAGAGCGATGCCAGACGGTCATTAGTAGTCGATTAACAGCACTTTGGCTTGTCGGTGTTGGTAAGCGTGGCGTCGGATTCTCCACGGTGTTGTCATTATGCGTGCGTACTTTCTCAGAAGATTACTTTTGGTGATCCCAACCTTCATCGGGATTACACTCGCTGTCTTCGTCATCATGCATTTCGTGCCGGGCGGACCGGTCGAGAGACAGATTCTTCAGTACAGGATGGCGATTATGACAGAGGGTGGTGTAAGTGGTGGAGCTCAAGCACTTCCTGTTTCACTTCCTCAGGATGCGATCGACGAGATTCGTCGGTTTTACGGCTTCGACAAACCAGTTCACGTTCGGTATGGACAGTGGCTCTGGAACGTCATTCGCCTAGATCTCGGCAATTCCTATATCTATCAGGAACCGGTGTGGGATGTGATCAAGTCTCGGTTTCCTGTTTCAATCTTTCTTGGGCTCACCGGATTTCTGCTGAGCTATGTAATCTGTATCCCTTTGGGCGTCATGAAGGCGGTTCGGCATGGCACAAGGTTTGATGTAGTTAGTAGCATCGTGGTTTTTCTTGGCTACTCTGTTCCGGGCTGGGCACTTGGCACCGCACTGTTGGTGTTATTCGGTGGCGGTAGTTTTTGGAGCCTTTTTCCGCTCGGAGGATTTCGGCCATACAACTGGGAGTTCTTGAACCTTGGCCAGAAGATCGTTGCTCAACTTCACCATATGTTCCTGCCGGTGTTCTGCTACATGGTGGGTTCGTTTGCGACGTTGACGATCCTGACTAAGAATTCCCTAATGGAGAACCTCGGACAGGACTACATCCGTACGGCATTCGCGAAAGGCCTTAGCGAGCACCGCGTTATCTTTGTGCACGCACTTAGAAATTCTCTAATTCCGTTGGCGACCGGACTTGGTCACGTATTCGGGCTGGTACTAGCTGGTTCATTCTTGATTGAGAAAGTCTTCAACATCGACGGCATGGGTTACCTTGGTTATACGTCAATCCTGCAACGTGATTATCCGGTCGCGCTAGGCATTCTCGTCATTTCCAGCCTTCTAATGCTTTTTGGCAATATTCTGTCTGACGTTATTTATACCGCGGCAGATCCTCGCATTCGTTTCAAATGACGGAACAAACGGCGCCACCTACTGCTCCGGTTCGATCCGAATCAATTCTTCGTCGCCGGTTTAGAAAGTTTCAGAGGCTCAAGCGGGGTTATTGGGCTGCCGTGGCACTTGCCTCCGTCTACGCGGTTTCGTTTTTCCTTCCGGTTCTAGCCAGTAACAATGCAATCGCAGTTAGTTATAACGGTCAATATTATTTTCCTGGATTTCGCGTCTACCAGGCGGCTGAGTTCGGGCAGGTAGCGATCGGTGAAGCGAACTATCGCGAGTTGCAGAGGCGATTTGCTCAGGAAGCTTTGGGTGATTGGGTGCTAATGCCGCCGTATCCGTATGGCCCTAATGAGTCACTGCTCGACCAGGAGGGTTTTCCTCCCCATCCACCATCAGGTGAGCACCTGTTCGGTACCGATGACCGAGGGCGTGATGTGCTCGTCCGTCTTGCTTACGGCTTCAACATCTCGCTTACTTTTGCTGCGGTGGTGACGCTGATCAGTTTTTCTTTAGGCACAGTCGTTGGGGCAGCCCTCGGATATCTAGGGGGTAAGATTGACTTGCTTGGCCAGCGAACAATCGAAATCTGGGCCTCGCTTCCGTTTCTCTACACAATCATTATCGTTAGTTCGATTGTTGTGCCGGTCTACTTGCCTGGGAGGAACCAATTTTTACAACCCGCTTTTTGGCTTCTGGTAACGATCTTATCGGCCTTTGGTTGGATGGGGATTACTTATTACGTCAGGGGCGAATTTTATCGAGAGAAGGCGAGAGATTACGTTGGTGCGGCGATCGCGATGGGTGCAGCCGAACGAACCATCATGTTTAAGCATATTTTGCCAAATGCGCTGACCCCGGTCGTCTCCTTTGCACCGTTTGCAATTGTTGCCAACATTGGCGCGCTCGTTGCGCTGGATTTTCTTGGCTTCGGTCTTCCAGCACCGACACCGAGTTGGGGAGAGCTGATTGGACAAGGGATGAACAACCTCTCGAAATGGTGGCTCGTTTTTTATCCGTTAGGTGCTGTGTTTGTGACACTGCTCCTTATTGTTTTCATTGGCGAGGCTATACGTGAGGCCTTCGACCCGAAAGAATTCTCTCGTCTCCGGTAGTGCCTTATGGAGCCAAGTTCAGGACCCGTACAATCGGTGGAACCGCTACTAAAGGTTCGTGGTTTGCGGACCTATTTTTTTACTGAGGCGGGCACTGCCAGGGCGGTGGACGGCGTTGACCTCGATATTGGAAAGGGTGAAGTCGTTGGGTTGGTGGGTGAATCGGGTTCTGGGAAGAGTGTTACCGCGTTGAGCGTGTTGCGGCTCATCCCCGATCCGCCGGGGCGAATTGTCAGCGGTTCGATCACCTATAAAGGACGGGACCTACTGAAGATGCCGTTGGAAGAAATTCGTAACATTCGGGGCCAGGAGATCAGCATGGTCTTTCAGGAGCCGATGACGTCGCTCAACCCGGTCTTTACCATCGGGATGCAGGTGATGGAAGTTATCCAGGCACATGAGGACTGTTCGAGAGGGGAAGCATTCGAACGGGCTGTCCAAATGCTCGAGTTGGTTGGCATTCCCGAGGCGCGACTGCGTATGCAGGATTACCCGCATCATTTTTCTGGTGGTATGCGCCAGCGCGTGATGATCGCAATTGCGGTTGCCTGTGGGCCGGCGTTACTGATCGCAGACGAACCGACCACGGCTCTCGACGTGACTATCCAAGCCCAGATTCTTGAACTGATGCTCAGGTTGAAAGCGAAGCAACCAGACGCGGCGGTCCTGCTTATCACCCACAACCTGGCAGTGGTGGCCGAAACCTGTCAGCGGGTCGTTGTGATGTACGGTGGCAAGGTGCAGGAGGTAGCACCGGTGGAACGATTATTTGATGCGCCGCAGCATCCTTACACCAAAGGTTTACTGGAATCGCTTCCAAGCGTCGAGGGCCCAAGAACCGCTAGGCTTCCTGCCATTCCTGGTTTGGTGCCAAGTATCCACAACTTACCGGCTGGTTGTAAATTCTGCACTCGCTGTGAAATGAAAGTGGAACGTTGTGAAACAGAGGAACCCGAGCTCATTGAGGTTGCGCCTGGGCATCTGGTTCGGTGTCACTTGTTGGACTTGTAATGGACCTTGTTCTCGAAGTTGACGATCTTCACGTGCGGTTCCCAGTTCACGGAGGCATTTTCCTCAGGCGGATTGCCGAAGTGAAAGCGGTGGACGGCGTGTCGCTTAAGCTCGGGCGAGGTGAGACACTCGGGCTGGTGGGTGAGTCTGGCTGTGGAAAGAGCACTGTCGGTCGGGCGATTGTAAACATCCTACGCACGATGAGTTACGGCGTAGAGATGTCGGGTCGAATCCTTTATCACCACGAAGCACAGACTGTTGACTTAACTGCTCTGAGCCGGGCTTCAATGCGGCCCTATCGTTCAGATCTCCAGATGATCTTTCAGGATCCCTACTCTTCGCTTAATCCTCGAATGACTGTTGGTGACATCGTTGAGGAACCACTCACGATTCACGCCAAGGAGCTCTCGGCGGCCGACCGACGAGACAAGGTAATTTGGTTGCTCGAAAAAGTCGGTCTAACGGACGAACAGGCTGACCGTTATCCCCACGAGTTTTCGGGTGGACAGCGTCAGCGAGTTAGCATCGCACGGGCACTCTCGACGAATCCGAAGATAGTCATTGCAGATGAGCCAGTGAGTGCACTCGACGTGTCGATTCAGGCTCAAGTGATTAACCTCATGCAGGACTTACAGCAGGAATTTGAATTGTCCTACCTCTTTATTGCCCATGACCTGTCAGTCGTGCGACATATCTCTGACAGGATCGCGGTGATGTACCTTGGCAATATAGTTGAAATTGGGCCTACCGACTCAGTGTATAACCACCCAAAGCATCCGTATTCGCGTGCGTTACTCTCGGCTGTACCACGTGCCGACCCACGTGCACGACTTGATGAGCGCGTCCACCTAGTTGGGGACATACCGACTCCGATCAAGAAACCCTCCGGATGCGGTTTTCGCACTCGCTGCCCGATTGTTCGTGCCTCGTGTGCAGATGCGGTGCCCCCACTCGAACTAAAAGACGAACGGTTCGTCGCCTGTCCGTGGGTGTGAGAACTGGTAAACCGATAACTGCTTCGATAGCGACCCACCGGGTCGTCAGGATTCACGCTGCTCAGGTGAAACGACCGGGTCCGCAGCCGCCTGGCCCTGCCGGGTTCTTCGGCATGTTGGCATTGACTGAACTGGAGAAGGTCGAGAATTGCTTATCGACGGTATGACAACTGCAATTCGGACAGGAGAGTGCGTCGGACCCCGCACCCATCTGCTGGAGGATTTCGAAGCGGTGATCGCATTTGCGACACTGATACTCGTAGATTGGCATTCGCCTCCAGTATAGATCACCATTAGAATTTGTCGGCGAAGCTTGGCACAATGTTGTGGGCCCGGTAGGGGCTTGGCGTCCGTTTGGCTGTTTGGAGTACTGAATGAGAACTCGACACTTTTTGGCAATGTTCCTGAGTGGACTTGTGTCACCTCTCTGGGCTCAGCCGACGGCTGACCTTTCATCGCTTCAAGCAAGTCCGGAGTATCAGGTTGCCCTTGACTACCTAGACCAGGAGTCCGATCGCTACGTAAGAGAATTAATTCAGCTAACTGAAATTCCGGCGCCACCCTTTGCAGAGGAGAGCAGGGCTGCTGCCTACCTTGAACTGTTGAGGGCGGCTGGGCTGGATGATGTTGTTCAGGACGAGATCGGAAACGTGATGGGCATACGTCCTGGTATTGGCGGCGGCCCGCTTCTTGCTGTCGCCGCGCATCTTGATACGGTCTTTCCACCGGAGACGGATGTGACGGTCCGTAGGAACGGTACTAGGCTGATGGCACCGGGGATTGGTGACGACACGGCCGGCTTGGCTGCTGTCCTAGCCGTGATTCGTGCACTCGATGCCGCATCGGTGTCCACAACGTCTGACATTCTCTTTATCGGAAACGTTGGGGAGGAAGGCCCAGGAGACCTTCGTGGGGTGAAACACTTGTTTCGTGAGGGTGCCTATCGAAATCGGATTGCGAAGTTTGTGTCTGTCGAGTCTGGAGGTCAATCTACGATTACAAATGGTGCTCTTGGGAGTCGCCGCTACCGCGCAGTTTTTAAGGGGCCTGGAGGACATAGCTACGGTGCTTTCGGGCTCGTCAATCCTGCATTCGCTATGGCGGGTGCCATGCAGCGATTCGCGGCCATCCCTGTGCCCGAAGAGCCTAAGACGACGTTCAGCATTGGGGTCGTGAGAGGTGGTACTTCGGTCAATTCGATTCCGTTCGAGACCTCTATGGATGTTGATATGCGCTCGGAGTCGCCGGAAGAACTTGACCGGCTCGTCGAAGCATTTCTTAGCGCGATGGATCTAGCGGTTGACCAAGAAAACGCCACGCGTTCAGTATCCCAAGGTCCAATCGAACTCGAACTTCAATTGATCGGGGACCGTCCGTCTGGCTTTACGCTGGCCAGTACCCCGATTATGCAGGCAGCTGTCGCTGCGGCTGGATTGTTCGGGATTGAGGTGGTGCCGCGGACGTCGAGCACTGATGCAAACCTACCAATTAGTCTAGGTATACCAGCTATTACGATTGGTCGTGGCGGGCTCGGTGGGCGGAGTCACTCGCTAGACGAGTGGGTTGACGTTGATCCTGAACCGACCGTCCGCGGTTTGCAGGTCGTGCTGACGACCATTTTGGCTATTGCGGGGTTAGAAAACTAATTGTACAACTCGTTCAGGATTACGACACAAGCCATGACGGTTGCAACGGTCAGAACCGCCGACCGCGTGTGACCACCGTCAAGCCACTCAATCGCTCGCGACGAAGCAGCGAATCCGATCAAGATTCCTGGCTGCAGTATTAGTGCGAGTTTAAGTTCTTCTTGTCCCAGTCGCCCGATAAGGGCTAGTGACACCAGTGAGATTGATACGCCAACGACGAAAAATCCGGCTAGAGTGCCACGTAATCGGGTTCCTGATTCGTCTTGGTAAAGGAGTGCCATGGGTGGTCCGCCGATCGACGAAGTTGTAGCCATAAAGCCAGAGATTGTGCCTGCACCGATCAGGGTCCCTGGGTTAGGCCGCAAATGGAGTCCGGAGGCGCTGAGGCCGACCGAAGCTAGGACGATCACTCCAAATGTGAGAGTAAGTTGACTACCGGAAATCAGATTAAGTGCGGTGATCCCAACTCCGGTGCCAGCGAACCGGCCGATTAATGCCCATCGCAGGCCAGAGAGGTCGATCCCTTGCCGATCACGGTAAGCGGTGAGTAGGATTAATGAAAGTGATGCGAGTAACAACGGGGCCGGAATAAAACGCGGATCAATCAGAATAAGAACCGGTGCGGAGACCAACGCTAGACCGAATCCCACAGCTCCCTGTACGACGGAGCCGACCAAAACGGCCGAGATGGCAATTGCGATTTCGAGCCAGTTCACCGGCGAGGCATCCAAATTCGGTCGGAAGATCGACTGCGTTTTCTTTACAGGCGGGCCGAACTCCTTATTCTACCATTAATTGTGCCGACCGTGCTTCTCGGCGA